>Ga0308003_1000167_pt1 | contig 32266 bp, 26 predicted proteins | sample Neamet36_FD_203159 | JGI IMG/M metagenome (GOLD analysis project Ga0308003, IMG submission 203159) | Marine microbial communities from water near the shore, Antarctic Ocean - #36 | ecosystem: Environmental > Aquatic > Marine > Unclassified | place: Southern Ocean | collected 2014-06-06
ACGCGCGACTTGGACGTCATCCGTAGCCGTATCTCGAGAGACCTTGTGGGCGGTTCGAATAACCTCATAGGCAAAACACTGTGGAGTTTGCGCTCTAAAGACTTGTGTTCGGTCAATTGTGCCTAATACCTGATCCTTTCCGAACCAAAGGGTATCTTGAACGGACACAGCAGGTGCTGCGGCTCCCTTTGTTAGCATGGCTGCAATGCAATCTGATAAGAGATTTTGATCCAAACAGGGCCGCGCGGCATCGTGAAGCAACACATAGTCGGGTGCTAGCGGCTTAATGGCAGACAAACCGCTCCGTACTGAGTCGTCTCGATTTGTTCCACCCGCAAAGCATCGTATCTCAGGGGGCAGCTTTGACAGTAAATCAATATCCTCGATACTATGGACAACTACAACCTCTGATACCAAAGGGTGAACTAGAAAAGGTTCAATAGCCCATAAAATTAGTGGTTTTCCAAAAAGATTCTGCCATTGTTTTGGAACTGGACCACCAGCCCGTATGCCGCGCCCAGCCGCAAGGACAATCGCTATTATTTTTACTGATGTGTTCATTACTTATCGTTATATCTTTTGATATTCTGCATGCAATCCTTGGTTAGCCCTAGATTTCTGCTTAATTTTTGTGCAAATGCATAAAAAGTGTAATTTACGTGGTGGCAGACTTGCCTGTGTCTCCATATAATGTGCGCTTAAGAAGTAGTCGTAGAGGGCCGTAGTGCAAATTATTCTTGGTAACCAAGTTGTTTATCCGCCGGTTTTACTGGCACCGTTGGCTGGCATTACCGATGTCCCGTTTCGGAACTTAGTGCAATCTTTTGGTGCGGGGCTTGTGGTGTCTGAGATGGTGGCGAGCCATGAGATAGTCCAAAAAAAGCCTGGCGTTAGGGAGCGGGCTGAGCTTGGCTTTGGAATTGGCAATACTTCGGTGCAAATCGCAGGCTGTGAAGTCCATTGGATGGCGGAGGCTGCGCGTATGATTGAGGCCAATGGTGCAAAAATTATTGATATTAACATGGGCTGCCCGGCCAAAAAGGTGACTAATGGTCAATCAGGCTCCGCGCTAATGCGTGTGCCTGATTTTGCTTTGGAACTAGTGCACGCTGTGGTGAAAGCCACAAACTTGGATGTGACCTTAAAAATGCGACTCGGGTGGGATGACGATTCCCTCAATGCACCTGATATTGCAGCGCGCGCTGAAGCGGCTGGGGTTAAGATGATCACTGTCCATGGCCGTACTCGGTGCCAGTTTTATAAAGGGGTAGCCGATTGGGCAGCTATTGCTAAAGTGAAGCGGGCTGTGTCAATCCCGGTTATCGCTAATGGTGATATTGTGGATGTCGCCTCCGCGCGTTTGGCGCTCTCGCAGTCCGGTGCTGATGGAATTATGGTTGGGCGCGGTGCACAGGGTGCGCCTTGGCGTTTGGCTGAAATATCTGCATCGCTTTATGGCACGCCTGAGCCAAAAATCCCGAGTGGTGCGGATCTGGCTGAGCTTATCATCGACCATCACCAAGCTATTTTGGCCTTTTATGGTAATGTATTGGGCCTAAAAAATGCGCGAAAACACCTTGGTTGGTATCTTGACGGTTTGGACGTCCTGCCAGATCTGCGGCAATCTTTACTCCGCTCTTTGGATCTTACGGAAATTCATAAGTTAATTTGGCAGGCGGTAGAACGCCCTCGTGCGAAGGTGGCCGCGTGATAAGATTTCAGGATCTTTGGGCCCAACTACCGATACCAAGTTTGGTAATCGGGAGTGATAATAGCATTCAAGAGATCAATCCGGCGGGTGAGCAGTTTCTAGGTATCTCATCTAAGGTTGTTTTGGGGCAGCATGTTTGGAATTACTTGCGTGGCGAGGATTTATTGTCTGCAGGGATTGATAGGGCACGAGCATTGCAGCGTCCTATCCTTATTGGGGAAGTTGCTGCCCATGGCCGAAATACCGAGGCGCGCACTTGCGCTGCGCATGTGTGCCCGCTCAACGGGAATGAACAACAGATTCTAATTTTACTCATTGCGTATGAAACAATGGGCAATTCTGGAAACGGACCTGTGCCAGTTCTGGCTGCTCATTCTGCAATTGGTATGGCTGAAATGCTGGCTCACGAAATTAAAAACCCTTTGGCAGGGATTACCGGTGCCGCACAGTTTCTTTCCATGTCGCGGCCAACAGATGATCATGAGATGACAGATCTTATTGTCAAGGAATCCAAGCGGATTGTTGCTCTGTTGGATCAGGTCGAGCAGTTCGGTGATATCACACCGCCGAACTGCGCGTTAGTTAATATCCATGATGTCTTAGATCAAGCCGTTCGGTCAGCTACGTTTGGTTTTGCGAGAAATATTCAAATTTCTAAAAATTATGACCCTTCCTTGCCAAATGTCTGGGCTGATTCAGATCAATTGATGCAGGTGTTTTTAAATCTGATCAAAAACGCTTGTGAAGCTTTATGGGATGAGGGCAAAATATCGGTACGGACCTATTATGATCCTAACTTGCGCTTGGTGATGCCCGATAGTAAAGGCCAGCGTTTACCTTTGCACGTTGATATAATGGACAACGGACCAGGTTTACCTGATGGGCTTGCAAGGCATGTATTCGAGCCTTTTGTATCGTCAAAAAGCAACGGTAAAGGCTTGGGGCTTGCTTTGGTGTCAAAAATTGTGGCGCAGCATAGCGCTTGGGTTAGTGTTGCGTCGCGACCTGGTCAAACAATTTTCAGAATATCATTGCCCATCAAAAAAGAGAAAAATAAGGAATAACACTATGGATGGAACGGTTTTAATCGCGGATGATGATCGCACAATTCGCACCGTTTTGACTCAGGCATACACCCGTGCAGGCTGTAAAGTTCATGCGACCTCGTCACTAAACACCCTGATGCGCTGGGTTGAGGATGGTAAAGGTGACTTGATAATTTCTGATGTGGTCATGCCCGATGGAAATGGCTTGGAGAACTTGCCAAAAATCACTAAAATAAGGCCAAATTTACCAGTGATCATCATTTCAGCTCAAAATACTATTGTTACTGCCATCCGTGCTAATGAGGCAAAGGCCTTTGACTATCTGCCCAAACCTTTTGATCTGCCCGAATTGATGCGCCGGTCGGCTAAGGCTTTGGAACATCGGCCACCGGCACAATCGGGTGTAGCATTTGTGACAAATCCTGACTTAGAAATTCCTCTGGTTGGGCAATCTCCAACAATGCAAAATCTCTATCGATTGATTGCGCGCACAATGAATGCCTCAGCGCCTATTTTAGTTTTAGGCGAGCCAGGGACAGGCAAATCAGTGATCGCAGCCAGCCTGCATGATTTTTCGAACCGGGCGCACCTGCCACTTGTGATTCTGGATCCAGAGATGACTGCGCACCAGTCCGCAATAAACGATGCCATTAAAAGAGCAGGGGCGGGAACCTTGATTTTGGATGGCGTGTCGGATCTCAACCCCGAAGCTCAACTTAGAGTACTGCACACATTGGGCGAATTAAGTGAACGGTCTGTACGTTTGATTTCGATTGCGGAACCCAATATTATTGCTGATGTTCAAAATGGGAATTTTAGAAATGATTTGTTTTTTAGAATTTCAAGTTTACAACTAAAAGTGCCATCTTTGCGTGAAAGAGTTGAGGATATATTGGTCTTGGCCCAACATTTTATTAACACTGCTGAGACCGATACTGAATTTGAATTCAGCGCCTCTGGGGTGGGGATATTACGCGGTTTTGACTGGCCTGGAAATGTTCGCCAATTACAAAATGTGATGGGACAGCTAATGATGGAGTCGCCAAATGCGATTTTTGATGGCCCTGCGGTACAAGAAGTTCTAAAAAAATGTGGATCTTTCATAACTATGAACGAGCTTTCCCCCTCCCAGAAATTGGGAGATGCGGTGGAGCAGCATGTGCAGAGATATTTTGATCAGCATGGAGCAACTTTGCCGCCTGCTGGTGTTTATCAAAGAATATTGCGCGAAATAGAGGTTCCATTGATTGAGATAGCACTCACTGCTTCGTTGGGTAATCAGGCTAAGTGCGCTGATCTTCTTGGTATTAACCGAAATACTTTACGTAAAAAGATTAACGATCTCGAAATTGTAGTTACACGTCGTCGCAAATTGATGTAAAAACGCAACAAGCGTTGCATTTTGGCAAAGATTCGAGATGTAGTACCGCGATGTAGTAAAAAAGGGCAGCCAAAATGCGCCACGGCTTTGTCAGTTCTCTTTTAGATAGGATTTCTGATCTACGTGAGAGCGCGTTATTCAATTCCGGTCTAACATTTGGATTAGTCATAACTGGGCCAATGCTGGTTTTTCTTACATTCTACATGATGCAGCCTATTCAGGGCGCTCGGGGGTATTTGAGATTTGTCCTAACTGCTGATTTTGTCTATATCTTATTTATTACGACTTTATTGATCCGCCGCCTAGTGCAGTTGGCCGCTGATCGGCGTGCGGAGTCTGCGGGTTCAAGATTGCATTTTCGCTTGACTACAGCTTTCGGAGTGATCGCTCTATTTCCCACTGTCTTGGTCGCTCTATTTGCAGTGCTATCGATTAACCAAGCTCTTGAAGGTTGGTTCTCAGAACGGGTGCGTAGTGCAGTTGGCGCGTCACTTAGCGCCGCCCAAGCCTATCAAACCCAGATCCGTAATGGATTGATGGCTGATACACGGGTTTTTGCGCAGCAATTGAACGATCTTAACACTAGCCGATTTCAAAAAGGCAACATCGATACTGACAGCCAGTTGAGTCCTGAATTGACGCGCCTTCAAACCGAATTTGAGCGTGGTCTGAAGGAAGTCTATATCATTAACAATATCGGTGAACTGCGCTTGCGTGGCCTGTCATCGTACTTGTTTGGTTATGAAAAACCAACCCTTAGACAAATTAAGCAGGTCGAAGGGCCTGATGTTTTGATTATAACGGATTTAATAGGTAATGAACTGCGGGCACTCATTCGGCTGAGTAATTATTCAAACCACTACCTATATCTTACTCGCACAGTTGACGGCTCACTTTTGGGCCTGCTGGAAGATACCACGGAGACGGCGACTTACTACAACCAGCTGGAAACAGAACGTGGGCGCCTACTTTTTGATTTTGGGCTTTTATATCTAGCTTTTGCGGTAATTCTGATTCTCACAGCTACTTGGTTGGGTCTTTGGTTTGCTGAGCGTTTGGCTAGCCCGGTGGGGCGGATGACCGCGGCTGCTCAAAAAGTAGGGGCTGGGGATTTGGACGCCCGTATTGAAAATATCAAGGGCGATGATGAGATCGCGATGCTTGCGCGTTATTTTAATCAGATGACCCATCAATTGAAAGGTCAACGCGACACTCTGATCCAAAGTGCAGAGCAAGCGGACCGGCGACGCAGGTTGTTTGACTCTGTTTTGGCTTCTGTAACTTCTGGCGTTATTGGGTTGGATCAATCGGGCCATATCACCTTTTTAAACAAATCTGCGCAGCGCGTATTGGACTTACCTGAGGTTTCAAAACTATCATTATTGTCGAATTCCGTACCAGAATTCAGAGAGATTGTAGATGATTTTCGTACTGGGGTTTCGGATGTGGCACAACGCGAAATTCGTCTGTTACGGCGCGGTAAGTTGGAAAACCTTTTGGTGCGGATTGCTCTGCGTACAAATGAGTTATCAGAGGAAGAAGGCTACGTGATAGCTTTTGAGGATGTAACTGATCTGGTCAGTGCTCAGCGTATGGCCGCTTGGGGTGATGTTGCGCGCAGAATAGCGCATGAGATAAAGAACCCACTAACGCCGATCCGGCTATCAGCAGAACGAATTAAGCGAAAGTTCTCACCAAAGGTTGGAGAAGAATCCGATCAGCTTGAAAATATGACTGACGTGATTGTGCGCCAAACAGACGAATTACGACGAATCGTGGATGAGTTTTCACAATTTGCTCGAATGCCTGAGCCTGATCGTCGTCCAACAGATTTCGGTGAATTACTGAAAGGTGCTATTTTGTTGCAAGAAAGTGGCCAGCCTAATGTTATTTTTAAGTTAAACCTACCAAATGAAAAGCTTTGGATTGATGCAGATTCATCTATGATTGGTCGGGCGATCACTAATCTCTTAAAAAATTCTGGTGAGTCCATTGAAGAAGCATTAAAAAAATCTCCCAAAATCAACGGTGAAATTCGGGTAGTGGCTTCTCAAACTGATCGTTCAGTGGTGCTTACAGTTGTCGATAATGGGACTGGGCTACCAGAAGATCGGTCACGTTTACTCGAACCTTATGTGACCAACCGACAGTCAGGCACCGGGCTGGGCCTGTCGATTGTGGTTAAAACGATTGAAGAACATGGCGGTACTTTTTCATTGTCTAATGCCGAGCCTTTTGGAGATGGTGCAATGCCCGGAGCGCAAGCGGTAATTAAACTGCCAAAACTCAAACAGACTACCGCACAGAACGTAGCCTTAGGAAAAACAACATGACTGATATTCTGATTGTAGATGACGAACGAGATATCCGTGAGCTGATCTCAGATATTTTGATCGATGAAGGCTACAAGACCCGCTTGGCAGGTACATCTGATTCCGCGATGCGCCAAATCGCTGACGAACGCCCTGCTATGCTCGTCCTCGACATCTGGCTCAAAGACAGTGCCATGGATGGCATAGATATTCTGAAGTCGGTCAAAGCCAATTATCCTGACATCCCGGTAGTAATTATATCAGGCCATGGGAACATAGAGATAGCAGTTGCAGCAATCAAACAAGGTGCTTTTGACTTTATTGAGAAGCCTTTCAACATTGACCAGTTAATCGTAGTTATACGGCGAGCGATGGAAGTCGCTAATCTCCGCAGTGAGAATACGGCCCTCCGCAGCCATTACCATCCTCCACTTGAACTTATTGGCCAGAGCTCTGCGTATAAAACGTTAAAAAACAATCTTGATAAGGTAACAAAATCCAATGGTCGGGTGCTTCTGACTGGGCCGTCAGGGGTTGGGAAAGAGACTTCTGCTCGCTTTATTCACTTCAACTCAAACCGTGCAGATATGCCGCTTGTTGTGGTTAACTGTGCCTCTTTGGATACTGAAAATGCTGACTTAAAGCTATTTGGTGGGGGGGCGGAATCTGGAAATTTACACGTTGGTCTGCTTGAATCAGCGCATAATGGAATATTGTTTTTCGATGAAATTGCAAATCTGCCTTTTTCGGTACAGGGCAAGCTGTTGCGAGTTTTGGTTGATCAAAGTTTCACTCGCGTGGACAGCAGCACTGAACAAAAGATAGATATTCGGGTTATTTCAGCAACCGCACGTAATTTGGAACATGAAATTAAGGCGGGTACCTTTCGTGAAGAACTATTTCATCGATTGAATGTAGTTCCGATTGCAGTGCCAAGTCTTGAAGAGCGTCGTGAAGACATTACTGTATTGGCTGAGCACTTCTTGATTGAGTTTCATGAAAAACTTGGTCTACCGAAGCGGGCGCTTAGCGATGCTGCGGCTACAACACTGCAAAGTATGGTCTGGCCTGGAAATATCCGTCAGTTAAAGAATGTGGTTGAGCGGGTATTGATTATGGGGTCATCAAAAAATTTAATTGAGCCTGAAGAGTTGCCTAGTAGTAACGGCATCATTGACAGCAAAGACGGCCAAATTGTCCTTTCCGGCAGTGTTGCAACTTTCTCTTTACGTGAAGCACGTGAGTTGTTTGAGCGTGAGTATTTGTTGACACAAATCAATCGCTTTGGTGGTAATATCAGCCGAACTGCCAGTTTTGTGGGTATGGAGCGCTCCGCGCTACACCGCAAGTTGAAATCTCTTGGGGTAGTGACTTCAAACAGAAGTGGCAGCCTCATATCTGGTTTAGATGAGTAATTAATCCAATAATTGACCTGCCGTGTCTTGTCTGACACACCAAGAGAAAGAATTATTTAGATCTCAAGGGGCCTAAAACATGAAGGTGATCATTTGCGGCGCAGGCCAAGTTGGATGGCAAATTGCACGCCATCTTGCCAGTGAAAAAAATGACGTTACTGTTGTTGATCGTAATCCTGACCTAGTGCGTCAGGCGACTGATACTCTTGATGTACAGGGAATCGTTGGTTTTGCTAGCTATCCTGACATTTTGGCACGCGCTGGTGCGGATGATGCTGATATGGTGATTGCGGCCACTCATTCTGACGAAGTGAATATGGTCACCTGCCAAGTTGCGCATTCCGTGTTTAACATTCCGCGTAAGATTGCTCGCCTGCGTTCGCAAAGTTATTTGGATGCCATCTACTCGGATCTCTACAGGCGTGATCACCTACCGATTGATGTGGTGATTAGTCCTGAGAAAGAAGTTGCAGAAGCCGCATTGCGGCGTTTGCAGACGCCAGCAGCTTTTGAAACTGAGTTTTTCTTTGGTGGTGAGATACAGATGTTGGGTATAACACTTGATGACAAATGTCCGGTATTGAATACGCCACTCAAGCAACTTTCCGATCTATTCTCAACACTTTCAACCGTCGTTGTTGCTATTCGACGTCAGGGCACTTTATTTGTACCCAGCTCCGGTGATCAACTTTTTGCCGGTGATTCATGCTATATTTTTATACAAAAACATGACGTCCAGCGCGCGCTTGAGGTATTCGGTAAAACCACTCAAGCTCAGGACCGGGTTGTGATCATAGGTGGTGGTAATGTGGGCTTTACTGTGGCCAAACATCTTGAAAATCGCAGTAGCCGTATCCGTGCCAAGGTGATTGAGATAGATCGCGATAATGCTGAACATGCAGCAGAACTATTAGAAAAAACTATTGTATTGCATGGTGACGGCTTGGATGCAGAGATGTTGGCTGAGGCTAATATTGAGCGTTCTGATGCTATTTTAACGTTAACTGATGATGATAAAACCAATCTCTTGGCCGCTATTCGGGCCAAGTCAATGGGTTGTCCCTTAGCTATTTGTTTGATCAATGACCCTTCGATGGTGCCTCTTTTGCATGCGATGGGCATTGACGCCTATGTAAACCCAAGAGCTACCACAGTGTCATCTATTTTGCGTCATATTCGCCATGGTCGGGTGCGGGGGGTGTATTCGATTGGTGATGCTGAAGGTGAAGTCATTGAGGCTCAAGTTATGTCAACCTCAACCATTGCTGGCCAATATATCCGAGATATTGAGTTTCCTGAGGGGGTTCTGGTGGGGGCAGTGCGCAAAGGCACCAAAATCCTGAAACCGTCTGGGTCTCTACGCATTGAGGATGGGGATCACGTGGTGTTATTTGCGCTTGCAGCAGACGTAGGCGAAGTAGAGCGCCTGTTGCAAGTTACCGTCGACTTTTTCTGAAGATGTGGAGGCGTTTTCAGAAATTACCACTGGCAATCTCCCTGCCAAGTATACTTATATTGATGATGATGATCCCATCACTCCATGGATTTTATGCAGGCAATGTGCATCAGGGTCGCACATTTTTTTATGCTGTGCTTTTGGGACTTTTTGCACTAATTTTTTTGAGCTTTTCGCTAAAAGGAGCACATTTTTCTGCTCATCAGAATACGCAACTTTGGTCACTTATCGCTTTTTACCTTGGGTTCCCCATTCTTTTAGCTATTCCGTTACATGAGGTTGCAGAATCTGGGAATTTTATTAATTCTTATTTGGATATTGTAAGCACTGTAACTACCACTGGCTTGCCAATTTTCCCAACCAGTACTTTAAGTGAAACCTTAGTCATTTGGCGCGTGTGTTTGGGTTGGGTGAGCGGATTTCTTATCTGGGTGTTTGCTTGGTCAGTTTTTGCACCCTTAAACCTTGGCGGGTTCGAGCATTTGGGTTCACACGGCTCGGCAAGTGGTTTTTATACAATTGGATCAACGGATAAAATGCGCTTACCAGCAGAAAAGTTTTGGCGTGAAGCCTTGCGTCTTGCGCCTATTTATTTTTTGATCACAGCTGCTACATCATTAGCGCTCTTAATTTTGAGTGGTGACCCCGCCTTTGCAATCTTGCGTGCGATGGCTACTATTGCAACCTTTGGTCTAGAAATTCCAGGACATTCTGGAGCCGGTTGGTCTAGTGAAGCCATTTTAATTGTGGTGATGGTATTTGCTTTGTCGCGTGCCACTTTTTCCACTCCTTTTACCAAAACTCAAAAATGGTATTTTTCTCGTGATCCTGAACTTCAAGTAGCAGTTGTTTTAATAACGATCGCCGTACTTTTATTGTTTTGTATGCAGTGGCCTAAATTAAATGGAGTGATGGGCTATGTCAAAGCAATATGGGGTTTTCTGTTTACCAGTTTTTCGTTTCTCAGTACTACTGGTTTGATATCGGAATATTTCCCAAGCGCACTGCTCGAGTCTAGTAAAGCCCACTTTGTCATTGGTGCTTTGGCTATGTTTGGCGGTGGTGTGGCTACAACGGCTGGTGGTATAAAGCTTCTGCGGGTTTATATTTTGGCTAGGCACTGCAAGGCTGAAGTGGACCGATTGATTGCCCCCACTCAGGTGATTTCAGGTCAGAGTGAAAAACTATTAACTTCGCATCATAATGCAATGTTGGCTTGCGTATTTTTGATGCTGTTCATTTTAGTTTTTGCGGCCATAACGTTGGGCTTAACGCTGACAGGTAGCAGCGTGGATGACGCGCTGCTACTCACCCTCGCTACTCTAACGAACACTGGGCCTATAGCGCAGGGTGTGGGTGCTCTGACGAATACGGGTTTAGAGCTAGGGACTGATGCAAAACTAATTTTAGCTTTAGCGATGACCTTTGGTCGACTGGAGGTTTTCGCTCTTTTGGCGCTGTTGAACCCTGACATTTATCGCTAGTGCAGCCATCTAAGTTGCATTGGCACTGGAATCTCCCCGAAAACACCTACATAAACGCTCAGATAGTATAATTATTTTTGTATCTCAGAAAACAAGAGGGCTAATCAATGGCTTCAGATAAACAAAATTTACAAGATGCATTTCTTAATCAAGTGCGAAAAACTAAAGTACCCGTTACAATTTTCCTGATCAATGGTGTTAAATTACAGGGTGTTATTACCTGGTTTGATAATTTTTGTGTACTGTTGCGCCGTGATGGTGCCTCCCAATTGGTTTATAAACATGCGATATCAACAATCATGCCAGCACAATCCATTTCGCTCTATGATGGTGAAGAATAACCTTTGATGGGCAACGGATTGGATATTGAGACCCACGCTTGGGTTTTGCACCCTGACATCAAAACAGATTACTCACCGCGTTCAGCTGTGGATGCATTGGCTGAAGCCGTTGCTTTGGCACATGCGTTACCAGGATTGAGCTTAATGGGTGAGACGGTTGTGCGTTTGCCTCGGGCGCACCCCGGTAAACTATTTGGTAAGGGTAAGATTGCTGAACTGGGTGACTTGTTTAAGGGAGCTGATGTTGAATTAGTTTTGGTTGATGGTCATGTATCCCCTGTGCAGCAGCGAAATCTAGAGAAAGACTGGGGCGTGAAGATTCTCGATCGTACTGGCTTAATCCTTGAGATTTTTTCTGACAGGGCTCGAACGCGTGAAGGCGTACTTCAGGTTGAGATGGCTGCTTTGAGCTATCAACGCACCCGTTTGGTGCGTGCATGGACCCACCTTGAGCGCCAACGTGGCGGGCTTGGGTTCGTGGGCGGTCCTGGTGAAACCCAAGTTGAATCAGACAAGCGTGCAATTGATATTCAATTGGTTCGTTTGCAAAAACAGCTGGATAAAGTTGGTAAGACTCGTAAGCTGCACCGTACTGCTCGCGCCAAGGTACCCTATCCGATTGTGGCTTTGGTTGGCTATACAAACGCCGGTAAGTCGACATTATTCAATCACATGACCGGAGCTAAAGTTTTTGCCAAAGATATGCTATTTGCAACTTTAGATCCAACTATGCGCGCTCTGGAGTTGCCTAATGGAATGGATATCATTTTGTCAGATACGGTTGGATTTATTTCGGATTTGCCGACGGAACTTGTAGCATCATTTCGTGCTACCTTGGAAGAAGTAACAGCGGCGGATTTGGTGGTGCATGTTCGAGATATTTCTCATCCTGAAACGCTGGAACAGGCCAAGGACGTTGAGACCATTTTGGAAACCCTTGGTTTAGCTCAAGATATTCCGAAGATTGAGTTGTGGAATAAGACTGATATGCTTGACGAGGGGGCTATTGAAGCTTTGATAAATTCCGCAGAGCGAGCAGAGAATGTGTTTATGACCTCTGCCCTAACGGGTGTAGGAATACCTGAGTTTTTGAGAGCGGTGTCCCTTACTCTGACACCGGATAAATCCTCATCAGAGTTGCTTTTGAGCTACTCAGAGGGCAAGCAACGAGCGCGATTATTTGACCAAGGTATAGTTACTGCCGAGCGGCAAACAGACGATGGCTTCGCAATAACAGTACTATGGACTGCACGGCAAAAGAAAGTCTTTATGGACCAATATTTGCCAAAGTTGGACTAAGTGTAGTAACGCCTGTGGCTCCGGCCCGTGCCAAGCTTTCATCTAATGACATGGGTACATATTCGCCCCGTCGCCACAGTTCAGCTAGGTTGTCATAATGGCGTGAAAGTGGGTGGCCACTTTGCCCAGTTGAAATGATAAATACAGAACTGTCAGGATCTGCAAAGTCATAGACGCCACGGTAAGCACCTGCATGCACGTTTAGGTACGGATTTGGGCCGGTACCAATTGTCTTTCCGCGTTGAAGAGTATTGTCTCCGCCGGAAGTGGAATGACGAATGTTAACAAACCATTTTAGTACAGGGATTTTGCCCAAAACTGGGTGATCGTGCGTAGCTTGATGCGCCTCGCCCCAACGCAATCCATCGATATCATTTGAATATGTGTTTAACAATTCAGTTAGAGCATCATCTAATGCCAACTGTGCCATGGCCGCACAGGTTTCGATGGGTTCGGATTGTACAACGTCACACCATTGTCCGGCGCCATCAATATTGCGGTAGACCCGTTCGATAAATAACGGTTTTACTTGTGAGAACTCTTTAGACAAAGGTCCAAGCTCATCCTGAACTAGTCTGACTTGTAGGGCTCTTATCCAGGCTGAATATATCAAAGGTTCCGGTAAATGCTCATTCATTTCACCGTTCCAGTTGGCTAAAAGGTTTAGCGCGACCTTCCGCTGCTCTAGTAGCTTATTAAAAGGTGTTCCCTTTGATTGAAACCACAGTTCTGCACCGATCAAAGGCAGAATCGTGCGCGCAGTGGAAGAGATACTGTCCAACTGTGCTTCTATGAAACTATCACGCGTATGCGCCTCACGGTTTTGCATTAAGCGGACCCAGCGTTGCACGCGCTGCGTATCGCTCCAATCGTAACTGATATGCTCAGGAAACGGCCGGTCAATGTATTTGTTGTTAGTATTTCCTAATACGCCGCCAATTGGGTTGAGGAATACCGGATTGACGGATTGATCAAACATTCCTTGCCAGCGGTTTACTGAAAGCCAACCCGCAGTAGGCATCCGTCCCCTTGATTGGTTCCGTGGATCGCGTTTTGGTAAGGCACCAATGGTGCGCATGGCGATCTGATTTCTATCTGCTAAGGTTAGGTTTTGGCCTGGGGCTATATAGGTACGGGACGCTTTCATCGCTGATTGTACAGAGTGTGATGCCATAATATCAAAAGCTGCTTCAATCGAAGTGTCATTAGCAGAGAGCAATGTCCAAGCCACTGAAGTTACATATCCCTCAGGCGTAATAGCGCCCAAATTATAATGGCTGGAGGGCAATACTGGGCCATTTTCTGTCCAAAGGAGGTCGATGGTAATCGATATGCTATCTTTAATCTTGATAATACTCTGTTTTTTAATAAAGGGCACAAATTCATTCAAAGATAGGTATTCGTTGGGATTATTTGGATTTACTTTTTCTATATAGACATCGGTATCATCTATGTTTGCAGTCGTTAGACCCCAGCCGAGATGTGCTGACCGGCCTACTAAGACTACTGGAACCCCTGGGATAGTCCCTCCAATCACACCACCGGTTTCAAGTTCTAGCCGAGCCAAATACCATATCGATGGCGCAGTCAGGCTCAAATGTGGATCATTAGCCAACAAAGTTCCACGGCTGGCGCTACGGCCTGGCAAGGCCGCCCATGCATTTGATGCTCCAGATAAGGCGATGGGTTTAAATGGTGAAAAGGCCTGCTGTGGCATATTTTCGTTAGCTTGAAGCCTCGGTAGGGTGGGAAACAGGCTGGCAAAATCGTTTAATATCGCCTGACCTGGCCCAGGCACATCGGGCAAGATATCCTTGAGCCGGTCGTTATCAAGGATCAACGATAATCGCGCGCGCAAAACTTCACTTTCTAAATGGCTTGACATCTGTAGGCCCATTAATTTGATAATTGCTAAACTATCGGCTGGAGACCAGCGTGCTATCGCATTTGAAAATATAAAAAACTCTGGAGCACCGCGTCCTAGTGCCCCAGAATTAATTTCTTTTAATCGCGCATTAACACCCTGCGCGTAAGCATTAAGTTTTAGCTGCGTACTAGGGCGGAGTGCAGAGATAGAATTATGTGCAGCACTATATATTCCCAAGCGACGCACAACCTTATCAATCGATAATGTTTTTTCACCAAATAGTTCTGAAAGGCGCCCTTGTGCTGTCCGCCGCAGCATTGTCATTTGCCATAGTCTATCTTGTGCGTGTACATATCCGAGAGCAAATAAAGTATCATGGTCATTGGTACCAAAAATATGTGGAACGTTGGCTGTATCGCGGACGACTTCAGTTTTGGCTATCAAATCTGAAAACTGAACTGTTTTATTATAATTTGGCAAAGACTGTGAAAGAAAAAAATAGATAAAAAACAGAATTAAAACGCTAAAAGCTGCAACGCTTAGAGTGATGCGCACGAGCCATACAAAAATGCGTTCCATAGTCTACTTTCATTTAAGGCTACATTTAAGAGTTTAATTGATCGCACAATCCATGGTCACCACTAATTAAAAATTTATTACTTATAATTAACATTAATTTTGAAAAGCGTTATGACATAGATATTTATAGTCAAAATAAAACTGGACGTATTGCTCTCCACAGTGAGATTAAGGGATAATTCGGGTGTACTTCGTTCCGTCTAAAGTGGCGCCAAGGCGAATGCCCGCTTGTGCAAACATTATAGCGATAACTGGGCTTGAACTCGTTGTTGTATTAGCCGAGAACGAATCAGCACTATCTTGAAATACGTACTCAACATTTGCGCCTACTGCCCAACCTCTGGATGTTCTAAAATCACGCAAGGCATTATCCGTCATGAAAAATAAGACATGTGAATACTGCTGTGATCCTATTTGAAACCCTATACTTGCGCTTGCAGCAGAGTAGTAATCTACGTTAACATTGTTTATCTGTAGCGCTCCACGGCCAAATCCAGCACCAAGACCGAAACCGGCTTCCGTAATCAAGGGCATGACTAACATAGCACTCGATTTTTCCGCAAGTTGCTGAGTTCCAGGATACGTTTCAAACATCGCGCTTAACGTGGCGTCTACGCGAGCATCCATTTTTGTTGTGTTGTTGGACTCGATGCCATTGCTACAAGCCACAATTCCACTCAAAGCAAAAAAAACTATTAATAAATTACGTATAGTGTGAGATCTCATGGGTGTTCCGCCTATGTCTGCCCGATTTATTCGGTTCTTTATATTAATTTATAGTAAAGCGTCCGGCCTGTCACCAGCTAGCAGCCATCACTTTTATGGTGTTATTAATTCAGCAACCTCTGGCGCGAAGTAGGTTAAAATACCATCGCAGCCAGCGCGTTTAAATGCCATAAGGCTTTCCAACATCACCTGTTGCCCATTTAACCACCCGTTTTGATCAGCCGCCTTCAGCATCGCGTATTCGCCCGATACTTGATAGGCAAAGGTTGGAACCTGAAATTCTGTTTTTGCCCTTAGACAGATGTCGAGGTAGGGCATGCCCGGTTTAATCATAACCATATCTGCCCCCTCGCGAAGATCGCGGGCAATCATCCGCATGGCCTCATCGCTGTTGGCAGGATCCATTTGATAAGTTTTTTTGTCACCGATTAGTGCTCCACTCGCTCCCACTGCGTCACGAAACGGACCATAAAACCCAGAGGCGTATTTGGCTGAATAGCTAAGAATATTAATATTGTGAAACTTATTTTTTTCTAACATTGCGCGAAGTGCGGCAATGCGACCGTCCATCATGTCTGATGGGCCTAAAATATCAGCACCTGCTTGGACTTGGACTTCACCCATTTTGACAAGCGCTTCAACGGTCTCATCATTCAGAATCTCACCGCCGCGCACAATACCATCCTGGCCATTGATATTATAAGGATCCAGTGCGATGTCGGTCATCACCATGATGTCAGGCACAGCAGCTTTAATCGCCCTTATTGCACGGTTGGTTAGATTGTCTGGATTCCATGCTTCAGCGCAGGTTTGAGTTTTAAGTCTTGGGTTAGTGTAGGGAAAGATACATATAGCTGGAATCCCTAGGCTGCGAGCACGGGCGGCCAACACGGGCAGTCGGTCAACTGTATGGCGGAAGACACCGGGCATAGAATGTATGGGATGTGCGTCATCTTGGCCGTCCATTACGAAAACAGGCCAGATCAAGTCCCCTGGGGCCAGAGTGTTTTCGCGAACCATCTCGCGCAATGACGGGTGCGCGCGCAGCCTACGGGGACGATAAGCTGGGAAAGGAGCCTGATTTTGTGAACGCGCCATGATGGGACCTCTTTTGCACAAACAGTTTGGGTTTTCTTCTGAGCGGCTTAGGTGTAGCACGGCAGAAATGCAAATTCCAATTTAATGTGGACTACGATGAGTATCATTGAACTGCTTTCATGGGACGCCTTTGGTAGCGGTTGGTTTTGGGCCCTGCTGCTGCTTCAGTTATTAGTAAATAGCTCTCGGGTTATTGGAATTCCTGTGGATATGCTACGCACGTGCGACATGGATCAGATTGGTCCAATCTTAAAATGGCGCATATCCCGACTTGTTGAACTGGTCGAAGGACTACATGTGCTCGTGATCTCTGTAGTATCTTCTGCCATGTGCGGCATTCTAGTATTGGGGTTTTGGTATCAGATTGAGGTATTTGCAGCGCTTTGCCTTTTAGTTTTGCCGGAGATAGCAATCCTGCGCCTGGGCTATCTGACTGCTATTAAGTTGCGCTATGATCAGGCTTACAGTTTAAATACAATTCAGCTTATCAATAAATTACATTACAAAATTCAAGCTCTAGGAGCAGTCACCCTGCTGTCAGCTGGTTTTTTGGGGTACGGCTATGAGGTGTTGCTATGAGACGCAACAATAAAAGGTTTTATACAATAAATGACGTCTAATCATATTTTAATGAGCGGTGCGCCTGAAGGCTTTGACGCTACTATTGTACAAAAAGAAGCGTTACTAGGGGGCGTAATACATGTGGCGCGCGATGCGGGGCGCCTCCAGGCCATGCAAGCCGCTCTTGGCTTTTTTGCACCAGAATTACCGGTCTTTGTGTTTCCCGCTTGGGATTGCCTGCCGTTTGACCGTGTATCGCCCAATGCCGATATCAGTGCCACCCGCATGGCTGGTTTAGCCAGTTTTATAACTGACATGCCGGATAACTATGTGGTTTTGACCACGCTTTCCGCGGCGTGCCAAAGGGTACCCGCCCGTGCCATTCTGAAAGGTGCGGTCTTTCGTGCTGCTGTGCAAAATCGCGTGGACGAAAAAGCCCTGAGGGCATTCCTGGTCCGTATGGGATTTGTTCAAACACCCACAGTTATGGAGGCAGGCGATTATGCAATTCGAGGTGGCATACTTGATATTTTTCCACCAGGTAATTCAGGTCCAATAAGATTAGATTTTTTTGGGGATACTTTGGATGGCATTCGCCAATTTGATCCTGCCACTCAACGAACCACCAAATCGCTAGATTATATCGAACTTTCGCCAGTATCTGAGGTTATTTTAGATGAAGGTTCTATCAGAAGGTTCCGGCAAAACTACCGGATCGAATTCGGCGCTGCCGGTACTGATGACCCACTTTATGAAGCTGTTTCAGCGGGCAACAAGCACCAAGGTGTGGAGCATTGGCTGCCGTTTTTCCACGAAAAAATGGAAACCCTTTTTGATTACTTGCCCAGTGCATCTGTGGTTATGGATGATCAATCGACTGGGGTACGGCTCGCCCGCTGGGATACAATTGCTGACCAATATGACGCGCGCAAAACAGCTCTGGATCAAAAGGGCCGCCTGGATACTGTCTATAAGCCTGCACCGCCAGAGCTACTTTATCTGGACGATGCGGCATGGCAGGATGCGGTTGCTCACCGCAGGGTTGTGTCATTATCAGTTTTGCCACAACCTACGGGCCTTAACGCATTGGATGCCGGAGCCCGTATCGGCCGCAACTTTGCACCAGAGAGACAAAGTGAGGCCCTTAGCCTGTTTGGTGCGGTTTCGGACTACATAAAGCAAAAACGTAGTACCAAAACGGTGTTGATCACCTCTTACTCGAGCGGCTCTCGCGAAAGATTGTCGGGACTTTTGCAAGACGAGGGTCATTCTGAGCTGATAGACATTTGTGATATCACAGGTTTACGCGGAGTAGGCTCATATTTAGCGGTGTCACCCCTGGAACATGGGTTTGAAACCGACGACCTACTGGTTATTTCTGAGCAGGATATTCTTGGGGATCGTCTTGTACGCAGAACTAAGAAGCGCAAACGTGCTGATAATTTTCTTACTGAAACTCAAAGCCTCAGCCTCGGGGATCTCGTGGTGCATGTGGACCACGGTGTCGGGCGTTTTATGGGACTTGAAATTATTAGCGCCGCTGGCGCGGATCATGAATGCCTTTGTTTGGAATATGCTGATAATTCCAAGCTCTTTTTACCAGTTGAGAATATTGAACTGCTGTCGCGGTACGGCCATGATGAGGGACTACTTGATCGTTTGGGCGGCGGCGCCTGGCAAGCAAAAAAAGCTAGGCTCAAAGAGCGGATACGCGAAATGGCAGAAAAGCTTATTCGCGTGGCTGCAGAACGTGCGTTGCGTAAAGCACCGGTTGTTGATCCTCCCTTGGGCATGTGGGATACGTTTTGCGCACGCTTTCCTTATCAGGAAACTGATGATCAGTTGAACGCTATAGCTGAGGTGGTTGAAGACCTTGGGGCGGGTAAGCCCATGGATCGATTGATTTGTGGTGATGTTGGCTTCGGCAAAACCGAAGTGGCTATGCGCGCAGCCTTTGTGGCGGCTTGTTCCGGCCTGCAGGTGGCAGTGATTGCACCCACAACCCTATTAGCCCGCCAACATGCCAAAAGCTTTGTGGAACGGTTCCGAGGGTTTCCGTTGGAAATCCGGCAGCTGTCGCGGTTTGTCAGTGTCAAAGAGGCTAATGATACACGCGACGGCTTAGCGCGTGGCACAGTGGACATCGTGATTGGCACCCATGCAGTTTTGGCAGATCAGGTGAAAATTAGAAACCTTGGGCTTTTGGTGATCGATGAAGAGCAACGCTTTGGTGTGAGTCATAAAGAACGTCTCAAGCAAATGCGTTCGGACATCCATGTGCTGACACTCACTGCGACGCCCATTCCCAGAACGCTCCAGTTGTCACTCACCGGAGTGCGGGATTTGTCGATCATTGCAACACCACCTATCGACCGTCTGGCTATCCGCACCTATGTAAGTGAGTTTGATACTATCACCCTGCGCGAGGCCTTGCTGCGAGAACATTACCGTGGTGGTCAAAGTTTCTTTGTGGTGCCTCGTATTAAAGATATTCCAGATATAGAAGCCTTCTTACGCGACCATGTGCCCGAAGTCAGCGTTGTGGTAGGTCATGGCCAAATGGCCGCTGGTGAACTCGATGATAAGATGAATGCTTTTTATGATGGAAAATATGATGTACTTTTGGCGACAACAATTGTTGAATCGGGTCTGGACATCCCGACTGCCAACACCATGATCATCCACCGTGCCGATATGTTTGGCTTGTCGCAACTTTATCAAATTAGGGGCAGGGTTGGGCGGTCCAAGACTCGTGCTTTTGCATATTTGACCACAAAGCCAAAGGGTAAACTCACTGCAACCGCCGAAAAACGACTACGCGTGCTTGGATCATTGGATTCCCTAGGGGCGGGCTTTACATTAGCCAGCCAAGACCTGGATATTCGTGGTGCAGGAAACCTTCTTGGTGAGGAACAATCTGGTCAGATGCGTGATGTAGGCTACGAACTTTATCAACAGATGTTAGAGGATGCGATTGCCAAAATTCGCTCGGGCGAAACAGAAGCGAATATCGACAGTGATCAATGGGCGCCACAAATCAATCTTGGGGTATCTGTTCTTATTCCTGCGGCCTATGTGTCGGACCTCGATGTGCGTTTGGGGCTATACCGCAGACTGTCAAGTCTTGCCACCAAGGTTGAGTTGGAAGGCTTTGCCGCAGAATTGATTGACCGTTTTGGACCACTTCCAAAAGAAGTTAATACTCTCATGTTGATCGTGCGGATTAAAGCCATGTGCCGCAAGGCTGGTATTGCGAAGCTGGACGGTGGGCCCAAAGGGGCGACCATTCAGTTTCACAATGAAAAATTTGCCTCTCCAGGCGGTCTAGTGGCGTTCTTGGAAGATCAACGCGGTCTTGCTAAAATTCGAGATAATAAAATTGTGGTACGCCGTGACTGGGCCCGTACCTCGGATAAAATCAAAGGGGCCTTCACAATTGCTAAGGATCTGGCGGCATTGGTCGTTGCTGAGGCTAAACGGAAGGGTTAATCGGCTAGTTGGGTTTGTAGCTCGGCGATTATTGAGGCCCAAACCTCGGGAGTTTGTGAGCCGGGTACAGCGTGTTGGTTTGCTACTATAAAGGTGGGCACGGCATTTACACCCATCTTGCGGCTGTGGGAATCGCGCTCCTTAATCATCGATATATCTGAGTCACTGTTGAGCAGCTGGGTGGTTACATCTCGCTGAAGCCCCGCTTTTATGGCAATGTCACAGAGCGCCCCAAGATCACCAATATCTATGCCGTTACAAAAATAGGCGTCAAACAGCGCATCAATCAGAAGCTGCTGCTTTTGCTCAAGTCCTGCCCAATGGATCAAACGATGTGCGTTAATAGTGTTTGGAGTGCGCTTTATGGCGGCGAAGTTGATTGGTAGGCCTAAAGCCTGGGCTTGGCGCTCGATATTGCCATAAACCTCTACAGCTGCGGCCTTGCTGCCGAATTTGCCCTCAAGGTAAGCACGCCGGTCCATGCCTTCAGCTGGCATGCTAGGGTTTAGCTGAAACGGATGCCATTCGATGGTGAAGGGATGATCAGGATTGGCAGCCAAGGCTCGATCTAATTGGGTTTTGCCAATATAGCACCAAGGACAGATGGGGTCGGACATAATGTCAAGTTTTATCATAACTCGGGGTTCCATAATTGGGGCAGCTCTGCCCGGATAAGTTTGCCATTGTGATTGCGCGGTAGGTAGCTGACCTTCTGGATAATGCGGGGGTGTTTAAAGCGCGCCAAACTCTGGCCCGCCAATTTGATTAGCAAGGCCTTATTCAAGCGTCCATCACAAACGATAAAAGCTGCAATCACCCACACGTCTGGGCGGACCTCCACCTCGGCAACACCAACCTCTTGCACAGCTAGTATTTGCTCCAAAACCTGCTCAATCTCGCGTGGGGCCACACGGTAGCCCCCCGCATTCATTATATCGCGACGGCGCCCGACGAAGGAGAGGCTTCCATCATTATGCATCACCGCTTGATCTGCCGTTTCAAACCAGCCTGCGCGAAGCGGCAACTCTAAGTTATTGCCCCTCAAATACCCCAGCATCAGTCCAGGATCTTGGCAGTCCACCGCTATTGTTCCGACTTCCCCGCGCGCGATAGGTCCATCTGATCCTAAAATTGCAATCTTACGGCCGGGTTGCACCGCAAGGCTGCGATGTGCGGCTGGCGACGCAGATAAGAATGTTGAGCATTCGGTCATACCGAAGGCTTCGCAGAGTGGCGTATGTGTTTTTGCTCTCCAAGCGTCACGGATGCTGATAGGTAAAACATCGCCAGCGCTCAATCCGTGGCGAAGCGATGCCACAGGGGAAGCTTCAGGTGCAGCGAGTAATCTGCGATAGATGCCGGGTGCAGCAGCAAAAATACCAACGCGTTCTGATTTCATGATGTCCCAAAGCTGGGCCGGATTTTGTGAGTTGGGGATAACCGCTGTGGCGCCAATGGCCCATGGATCTAAAAGGCCGGTACCAAGTGTATAGGTCCAATTAAAAGCGCCTGCATGCATAACCACGTCTTGTGGGGTTAGATTGTACCAACCTTCCCACATCATGCGTCGCGCCCAAACGGCTCGATGCGCATGCAATACGGCGTTTGGTTGGCCCGAAGTGCCTGAAGTGAAAATTATATAACCTGGACGGTTTGGATCGCCTATAATTGGGCTGGCTGCAGGGAGTTTGGTGAATTTTCGCACTTGGGTTAATTCAATTTGCAATCCATCAAATTCATCACAAGGATAGGCCGGATCAAAAATTATTGCAGCTGGTGGTGTATTTTCAATCAGATTTAATATTTCACGCGACGATAGAGCTGTTGATGTTGGCATAGCGATAGCGTCCAATGCCGCCAAGGCCAGAAAACAGACTGGAAAATCGATCGTATTACCAATGCGCAGCATAACCCGATCGCCTGCTTCAACCCCAGCCGCACTAAGGCCTGTGGCTGTCCCCAGAACAGCCTGAGTGAGCGCTGCATAAGTATAATGGTTAGGTAGCCCATTCTCATAAACAGTTAACGCAATTTTCTTGGGCGTAGCACGTCCCGCATCCAACACATACTCAGATAGGTTGAACTGAGTTGGGCATTGAGGGGCAGGGGATAGGTCGAGAACGGCTTTCATAATCAGCGGCTAACGCGCACACGCGTCGGTTGCAAGCTTCCATCAGGCAGTTTAAGACCGAGCTATGACCGATAATGATCCTTCATCAATCATTCGTATTGCCCGCGAAAATGGTGGCTCGGAAGATGGCCTACCGCTAGACTTGGGGCTAAGAGTACGCGAATTGCGCAAAGCACGCAACTGGACGTTGGAGCAGGCGGCCACTCAGGCCGGCTTGGCACGCAGTACTCTGTCCAAGATTGAGAATGGACAAATGTCACCGACATATGATGCATTAAAAAAATTGGCGATTGGGTTAGAAATTTCAGTGCCACAGCTGTTTACGCCACCGGTGAACAATCAGATCAATGGACGTTTGGCACATACCAAGGCCGGCGAAGGCCAAAGCCACGTGACAGCCACATATGAGCATGAATTGCTTGCCAATACCCTGTCTAAAAAGAAAATGCTGCCGTATCGTGCTGTGGTTCATGCCAGATCAATGAATGAGTTTGACGGGTGGGTCCGCCATGATGGAGAGGAGTTTCTATACGTTCTTACTGGCGTGGTTAAACTCTATACTGAATTTTATGAACCCATTGAGATGCGCCGTGGTGATAGCGCTTATTATGATGCTTCTATGGGGCATAATGTGGTAACTATGAGCTCTGAAGACGCTACAATCCTTTGGGTAACATCGCTGAGTTAGTTTTGCTTTAGCTTTGGAAAGAGCAACGATATTGTACAAAGCGCAAGAGCCAAGCCGATCAGCTGACAGATAATGAACATCGGCACATGCGCGGGCAAAATTCCGGAGAAGCTGTCGCTTAAGCTGCGAGCGATGCTGACAGCCGGATTGGCGAAGCTAGTGGACGAAGTAAACCAATATGCGCCAGTAATATATAGTCCAACCATGGCTGGAATAGCCTTCATATTATGTGCTAAACCGCCAAAGATAACAAGCAATAGTCCGAAACTTGCAAAAATCTCTGAGCTCCACAAATTTACGCCACTGCGGGCAGTTTGCGAGAGTTGGAGGATGGGTTGATCAAACATAATATGGACCAGCCAAACCCCGCATATACCCCCAACAACCTGGGCCACCACAAATCCCAAGGCGGTCAACGATGCCATCTTACCTCGCACCAAAAAGGCTAAGGTCACAATGGGGTTGAAATGGGCTCCAGAGACAGGGCTAAACAAAGTGATTATGCAATAGAGCATGCAGCCTGTGGCAATGGCATTGGCGAGCAAGGTAATTGCTACATTTCCATTCGCTAAAGTCTCCCCCATGATACCACTTCCCACAACGCTGACTAGTAAAAGTGCCGTCCCCAAAAACTCAGCCAATATTAAGCGTCTCATAGCGTCTCCAATGCCCCATGCTTAATGCATATCGACAATAATCCTGATGTTATCACAAGCAGTTACCAAGACCCTAGTCTGTTTCATACCACCATACATCGGGCAGAAACCCAATCCAATCGCCATACATCGGCAATTTTTTTGGATATTTGATCTCTTTGATATGGGCTAAGCGGCTGATCGCGCTGGTGTGTATCGGGATTACATAGCGGCCAGCGGTTAAAATGCGGTCTAAAGCGCGGGCAGCTGCGAGAAAATCATCATGGCTTTTAGAGCTCACCAGACGGTCAATCATATCTTCAGCGGCGGGTGAGTTCATGCCCATCCAATTACGGGTACCAGGCTTTTTAACACCATCTGCGCCCCAGTACAGCATTTGTTCATTGCCTGGGCTTAATGACAGCCCTCGTCGATAATAGGCAATATCAAAATCATAGACTTGTGTGCGCTCTTTGTACTGGGAGGAATCTAACACTTGCGTAGTGAGTTGGATGCCTAAACGTTCGAGTGCTTGCTGGTAAATATCCATCATTAATTGGCTTTCGGTGTCGCCTTGTTTTAAAACGGTGACAATATTAAAGACCTCACCTTTTGCATTGCGCCGCCGCCCATCTTGCACCGTCCAACCGCTCTGATTGAGCAGATCATCAGCAATGCGAATATTTTTACGGTTACGTGCGCTTCCATCGGACAGCGGGAAAGTGTATCCCTCCAATGTTCCTGGTAATAGATTTGCAGCGTGGGGCGCAAGAAACTCCAGAACGCGGCCTTTAGCTGCGCCAGGCTTCATTGATAAGACCGAATTTGAATAATAAGAGGGAATTCTGTCCTGACGGCCTCCCGTGTTTGTTTGGTTAATAAACTCAAAGTTAAAAGCTGTTATTAAAGCCTCGCGAACGCGCCAATCTTGAAATTTGGGTAAGCGTGTGTTCATCACAAATCCGGTAATACCACTTGGGCGTTGATGTGGGATGACTGATTTAAGTACATCCCCACTGGCAACTGAATTAAAATTATAGGAATTTTCCCACCGCTCTGCATTCAACTCACGAAAGGATGAGGATTCTCCCGCCTTAAAGGCTTCGAATTGCACGGATCCATCGGCGTAGAAGTCTAAGCGAATTTCATTAAAGTTATTGGTTCCGCGGCGAAAGCTAATATTTGCCCCCCAATAGTTTGGATTGCGAGTAAGGCGCACAAAATTCCCAGGGTCAAATTCAGAAATAACATAAGGTGCACTAGAAATTGGGATCTCAGCCAAACCGGAATTTTGAAAGTCCTTATCATTCCATTGGGCTTTTTTCAAAATGGGACGCAGACCCACCAAAAGTGCTAATTCCCGATCATTTGCGATGAAGGTAAATTTAATCTTACGAGGACCGGTCTTGGTAATCGTTTTAATTTTTTTCCACAGACCATGATAGCGGGGATGACCGACGGTACCCAAAGTTTCATAAGACCAAATTACGTCTTCTACTGTTACTGGGCTTCCATCAGAGAATCGAGCATCCGGATGCAGAGAAAATTCAACCCAGTGGCGGCTCTCATCTGTCTCTATTGATTCGGCTAAAAGGCCATAAAGACTGAATGGCTCATCGTAAGACCGGCCCATCAGACTTTCATAGGCCAGAAATCTGAGCTGCCACGGCACTGAGCCTTTTCTGACATGTGGATTGAGCGACGTGAAGGTCCCCCCCTCCGCCGAGACCACAATTCCACCCTTTGGCGCATCTGGGTTTGCGTAGGGTAAAGACACAAAATCATGTGGTAGGGCAGGCTGTCCGTACATAGCTATGCCATGTTTGGGTTCAGCTGAGGCCACTCCTGGAGATAGAATAATACTTATCCAGATAGCTATGAAAAACTTTCCAATAAGCGCGATGTGATGTGTCATTGTGATAATGTCCTTTGGCTTTAGTACCGTTGTAATGTGACGCTACAGCGTGAATTAAAGTTTTTCAAACTTTTAGCTTGGAGCCGCTGAACAGATTGCTTATACCAACGTTACTGCTCGATAGGTTTCTTGCCTGTATGAAACCTGCCTCAATAACTCAACGCCAGCTTCGTGCTGGCGTTTTTTTTGGGAGAGTATCAGGTAGTAATTAGAATTCCTGCGATGAGCCACATAGTTATTCCAACTCCAACATCCAAAATCCGCCAAGCAGTTGTGGACGCCATTATTGGTGCTAGTGCTCTTGCGCCGTAGCCGAGACTAAAGAAAAATACTAATGAGCCGAGGCTGGCCCCGGTAGCAAAAGAGTATTTTTGTGCCATGGTCGGATATTGTGCTGACACCGCCCCAATTAATCCTAGCGTATCAAGATAGACATGGGGGTTAAGAAATGTGAAGGCTGCAATAGTGAGAATTGCTCTGCGCAGAGTTTGCCGACCTGGCTTCAGCTCAAGATCATAAAAGCCTTGATAAGCTGACCAAATTCGCATGCAGCCATAAGCAGCAAGAAAAAGTGAGCCTATTAGGGTCATCACTTGTGCAAACCCTGTTGCGAAAGAGCCGATTAACTCGAAACTGAGCACTCCGGCCCATATTAGCAGAGCGTCACTTATAGCGGCAAATAGGCAAATGGCAAAAACATGGCTGCGCAAAAGACCCTGCCGGAGCACAAAAAGATTTTGTGCTCCTACCGCCAGTATCAACGACATAAGTGTAATGAACCCTGTTAAGAATGCCTGTATCAAGTTAGACTCGGCACCTTATCCTCAGGATATACTAGCCCTGCAGAGATCACTAATTTAGCAGCATTTTCCACAGTCATATGCAGTTCTTTGATATCGCTCGCAGGTACAAACAATAAAAACCCAGAGGTTGGGTTCGGCGTGGTGGGTACAAAGACTGATACGAGATCATCGTCCTCTGGCGCGTGATCGGCAACTTCCCCTCGAGCTGTCGTAGCTATAAATCCAATCACCCAAATGCCTTTACGAGGGTACTCGATTAAACAGGCTTTATCGAAGCTATTGTTTTTTTGATTAAAAACGGTTTCAGCGATCTGTTTGACACCACTATAAACTGTACGGACCACAGGCATGCGATGAACTAAGCCCTCCGCCCACCATAGTAAGGAACGGCCCAGAAACCCTTTGCCAAGCCAGCCAACAAAAAAAGTGAAAACCAGAAACACAATAAGGCCAAAACCGCGAATATCATATTGTTCACTTAACTGAATATCAAAGAGAGTTTGGATGTAACGGTCCGGCTGATAGCCATCTGGTACAATCGACCAAACTCGCGCATCAATCCATCCCACAACCGACCAAATAAGCCAGGCTGTGAGTGCAATTGGAGCTATAATAACGAGACCAGTAAGAAAGTTGGAGCGCATGGCGCCAACCCATCCTTGACGGCGTCTGGTGTATTCAGGTGGCGTGTCCATTTTTTACCCTACCATTGACTTATATATACGATGTAAACAGCGCTTGGTGTGGATACAAGAATTAAGACGCATTCTTCAAATATTTGCTAATTTATAGCAAGACTTTGCAATTTCAGCAGCTAGCTGCGCATTGTTTTTTACAAGCGCAATGTTCGTAGTCAGAGACTTTCCCTTTGTTAGCTCAAAAATTCGACCCAACAGAAAGGGTGTCACCGCTTTCGCAGTGATCTTTTGGTGGCTCGCCTCATGTAATGCCATCTCGATCAATGGACCTATAATTTCCGCGGAAATTTCTTCTTGCTTTGGTACTGGATTGGCAATCAGCTGCCCGCCGTTAATACCTAAAGCTTTACGGGCTCTCAATCCAGCGGCAATTTCGCCGGGGCTGTCCGTGCGTAATGGGGCAGGGATGTCGCTTGTAGAAGACCAAAATGCCGGCATCATATCTTGCCCATAGACAATCACAGGTACGCCATAGGTCTCGAGCACCTCCATTGTTTTAGGAATATCCAGAATGGCCTTAGCACCAGCGGCCACAACAATCACCGGAGTCATAGCCAGTTCACGCAAATCTGCGGAAATGTCGAGGTTCAGCTCAGCGCCTCGGTGTACACCGCCAATGCCGCCAGTTGCAAAAACTTCAATGCCCGCAGCGTGTGCGGCAATCATTGTGGCGGCAACTGTGGTGGCACCAGTCCGGCCTTGCGACATTACAAAGGCCATGTCGGCCCGAGAAACCTTAGCTACGTCCCGGGTTTGGGCTAAGTCTGTTAACTGCTTCGCATCCAGTCCGACATGTAGATTACCTTTTAAAATAGCGATTGTGGCGGGAACGGCGCCAGCATCACGTACCACATCCTCAACCTCACGGGCTACTTGTAGGTTTTGCGGGTACGGCATGCCGTGTGTGATAATCGTACTTTCAAGTGCGACTACCGGTTTGGTGAAACCAGTAGTTCTTTGGATAGCTGTTATTTCAGCGCTGTAGGTAATTTGCATGGATTATCCTTCTGATTTCCCGGAAACATAGGCTGCCGCGGCGTTTGAGGCTGATTGTAAAGCCGCGACTCCGGACAGCCCGCGTAATTCGGCTGCTATGTGTGCGGCCATAAATGTGTCCCCGGCACCAGTAACACGCGAGGCCAGCACTGCTGGGGGCGTAGCTAATACACATCTCTCAGCGTCAGCCAGGGCTGCGGCTTTTGGTCCATCTGTCACCAAGGCGCGATTGGCGCCACGGGCCACTAAGGATCGAGATGCCGTTTGTGCATCTAAAAAATCCTGTTTGCATAGAATGCCCGCCTCCTCCACATTCACATAAAGCGTGGCACCTTTGTGGCTGAGTAAGGGCAGTAAACGTTCAGCTTTTCCTGGGGATGCTGGAGCTATGCGCAGATCTGACGCACTAAAAAGACGAGACGTGGCTATTTGAGATAGAAGCGTTACGGTTAAATTACCATCCAATGCAATCAAGCCAGAGAAGGGTTCTTCTGGAGTGCCAAGCCGCCCATCCTCAAGTGGGAGTAAGATTTTATCACCCGCGGCCTCAAGCGAATGTGCATCAGCAATGGCGGCAATCAACCCGTTGCTGCCTTCAATTGCCATGTATTGATCTGTGGGAAGGTCTCGCGAGCAGTATAAAAATTGGGTGTTGAGCTTTAAAACTCCAGCAGCTTTGATTAAATCTATCCCCTCAGGGTCTTGGCCCACTACAGACAAAAGTATAGGATGCAGACCAAAACTTCTCAATGTCATGGCTATATTCATTGCTACACCGCCGGGCATGCGGGTAATCCGTCCGGGAACATCAGAACCAGCTTGCATAGCGCGCGTAGACCGCCCAATAACATCCCAAAGTACCGAGCCTATACACAATATTTCTGGATTCTTTTGCATGGCTGTTTGTGGCAAGGCCTCGACCGATAAACAAGTAGATTAAATTTCAAAACCGCAAGAAATTACAAACGCGTACAAAGCTATCAACAATTTAGAAATATATAATAGATTGCAACTTTCCCAAAAACATAGATGTTTGAACACCTAGAAGCAGTATTGTTTGCGATTCTTTGAGTTGTAAAGCTTGGATTAGTAAAGGCTTGCAATTCCTTTAGAATTAGCATAACCTGCCACTGCGACGTTACATCTATCGGCATCACTGCTCCTTATGGCTCAGTCTTTCGATCTAACACTGACTTAGCCAAACTGCTGCATTCCGTGGGCAGACTAAACAAGGAGAACGACGATGGCTACTGGCACCGTCAAATGGTTTAACACTTCAAAAGGCTTTGGCTTTATCGCTCCCGATGGCGGCTCTAAGGATGTTTTTGTACACATCTCTGCTGTTGAGCAGGCTGGTCTTACTGGTCTTAATGATGATCAAAAAGTTACATTCGATATCGAACCTGGCCGCGATGGCCGCGAAAGCGCGTCAAACATCGTATTGGTATAAGGTCCATTTTCCATGTGTGGAAATGACATCTAATTTATTATACAGAAAGGGCATACTCTTAAGAGTATGCCCTTTTTTTTGCACTGCATAACTATTTACCCATGCAGTCCGCGGGTTCTCTAAAGTGTTAAAATATAATATTTCGTCACTTCACCTAAGCTTTTAGCTTGCTATCAGGTGAGGGGGGGGCTACTGCAAATTTACTTCGCAGGTGGGGTTTGGGCGTATGAGGGAGAAATCCTCTAATGTCCGCCGGTTGAGAGAAATCTCTGACATCCCCGCCGAGGCATAAACCGGAAAGGAAATGGCAATGGCCGCAGATTTCACAATGCGTCAGCTCTTGGAAGCTGGCGTTCACTTTGGACACCAAACACAACGCTGGAACCCGCGCATGGGCCAATTTATTTATGGCGAGCGTAACGGCATCCACATCATGGATCTGACACAGACAGCTCCTATGCTCGATGCCGCTTTGAAGGCGATTCAAGATACAGTGGCCAAGGGTGGCCGGATCTTGTTTGTTGGAACCAAGCGTCAAGCACAAAACCCAGTCGCAGAAGCCGCAGAAAAGTGCGCACAGTACTACATGAATCACCGTTGGTTGGGAGGTACTCTTACCAATTGGCAAACAGTGTCTAAATCCATTAGCCGTCTCAAAGAAATCGACGAAAAAATGGAAACTGGCTTTGAGGGTTTGACCAAAAAAGAGCGTTTGGGCATGGAACGTGACCAAGCTAAATTGCAGGCTTCCCTGGGTGGCATCCGCGAAATGGGCGGTGTTCCTGATCTGTTATTCGTAATTGATGTTAACAAGGAAGATTTGGCTATTGCAGAAGCTAAAAAGCTCGGTATTCCAGTTGTGGCGATCGTTGATACGAACTGCCCACCAGATGGTATCGATTACGTCATTCCAGGAAATGATGATGCAGCGCGGGCTATCGCACTTTATTGCGATCTAGCAGCTCGGGCCGCTTTGGATGGTATGTCAACTCAATTAGGTGCCGCAGGCGTTGATTTGGGTGCAATGGACGATGCGCCAGCTGAAGATGCAGTTATTGAAGCTGTAGCCGTTGAAGCTGTAGCCGTTGATGCACCGGTAGCAGAAGCTTAAACTTTGGATATGGTGCGGGTGCAGTTCGTCGCATCCGCATTTACTTTTTTAGATAAAGGAACACAGTTATGGCAATCACAGCTGCAATGGTGAAAGAATTGCGCGAGAAATCTGGCGCAGGTATGATGGACGCAAAGAAGGCGTTGACTGAAAATAATGGCGACATGGAAATATCTATGGATTGGCTGAGGACTAAGGGGCTAGCCAAGGCTGCTAAAAAATCTGGTCGTACGGCGGCTGAAGGTCTTGTGGCTGTTGCGGTGTCCGGTGGCACAGGTGTAGCTGTTGAAGTAAATTCTGAGACTGATTTTGTTGGTAAAAACGCTAATTTCCAATCTATGGTTTCTAGAATTGCAAATGCTGCTTTGGGCGCAGATTCTATAGAATCTTTGGCAGAAACAGATATAGATGGTAAACCCGTCTCTGAATTGATTACTGACGCTGTCGCAACAATCGGTGAGAATATGTCTTTGCGCCGAATGTCATCTATATCAGCTGATTTGGTGGTCACTTACGTCCATAATGCTGCGACGGATGGAATGGGCAAAATTGGCGTATTGGTTGGGTTATCTGCCGGTAACGAAACCTTTGGTAAACAGGTGGCAATGCATATAGCAGCTGCCCATCCAACTGCTTTGGATGAAGCGTCTTTGGATCCAGCTATGGTTGAAAAAGAAAAACAAGTTCAAATGGATATTGCGCGTGAAAGTGGCAAACCAGAAGCTGTGATCGAAAAAATGATTGTTGGTCGGATGAAAAAATTCATAGCTGAATCAACGCTCATGGGACAGGCTTTTGTTGTAAACCCAGACTTAACGGTTGGTGCGGCGGCTAAGGAAGCTGGTGTACAAATTACTGGTTTTGTACGCCTGGAAGTAGGCGAGGGCATTGAAAAAGTGACTGAGGATTTCGCAGCTGAAGTTGCAAAAACCATGAAGGGTTAAGCATTTCGAAATTATCTTAAGAAAGGCGTTCGTTAGAGCGCCTTTTTTGTCTGTTGGACACAAATAATTACAAAATCATATTATTTTTATTTAATCAAAATTATTTTGTTAAATAGACTTCTTATTGTGT
>Ga0308003_1000170_pt1 | contig 31932 bp, 33 predicted proteins | sample Neamet36_FD_203159 | JGI IMG/M metagenome (GOLD analysis project Ga0308003, IMG submission 203159) | Marine microbial communities from water near the shore, Antarctic Ocean - #36 | ecosystem: Environmental > Aquatic > Marine > Unclassified | place: Southern Ocean | collected 2014-06-06
CCTAGAGGGGTACCACCAATTCCTCCGTACGTAACAGAAGTTGATGAGTGTGGTATATACTCTACATTAAGGCATCCCCAATCTCCTTGAGACATTGTGAAAATTCCCGCATCAGTTACATTACCTTCTGGTACCCAGAACAAACCTTCATCTGTTTTCGCTGGAGTATCTCCTGCATTACAATTAACAGTTTCTATATCTACTTCCAGAGTACAAGACCCGTCATCAGTATTTGCATTTAAGTCATAGTTAAGTGCTAAGGGATTCATACACCCTGCAGCCTTTACAGTCAGGCATAAATCTGTAGGAGTTTCACTGTAATAAAGTGTATGTTTTCTTATCGCAAGAACCATTGCAGTTCCACCTATATCTATAGGTTGTGTTCCAATTGATGTGCCTACTGCATTAACTATTATGTAAGAATTACCAGTTGTTGCTTGAGCACTTTGTGCCCAATAATTACCATCAGTTGATTCTCCAAATGTGGTTGCATAGAGATGAAGATTAGTTGTTAGATCTGAGTTGTTTGTAGATAATACCCAATCGGTATATCCCCCACCTTCAAACTGGGTTATAGCTATTACTGCCTCACTATATGTAAGGTTACCTATAAGATCCCCCAAATTATCTGAAAGCTCTAAAGCTATAGTAAGTTCTGGATTGGTAGCGTCATCTGTAATACTAATTATAGTACCTCCACCGTAGGTGTCTCCCACTGAAGGTAATAAGAAGGCCTCATATGCACTAGTATCTATAGCGGTAGGAGAATTTACATACTCTACATACCCTGGGTTAGTACATGCAAGGTGATAACATCCCCCTGCGGCAGTATATTCTGCAAAAGATGCTGCATCCGTTACAGTGTCCATTGATAATCCTAGCTCAGAATACGTAGAATAGGTTGCGTCCTCATTATAATTAGCGTGAGGAGTGGTACCATCTGCTGCATATTTATCTGTACAGCCTTCAACTTTTCCTTGGAAAACGTCTAAGAAGTTTATAGCTTCAACACCACAATGTGCGCCGTCCCCCCAGTCAGAGTTAAGTACTACTTTATAAACAATGTATGCTGGCTCAGAAGTCTCCTCATCGTTAGAACAATCTATAGCAGAACCACCTGTATCAAGTGTCGCTGGACTAGAAGTTATGTTACCATCTACATCCGCTAGAGGGTGATACCCTACAGGGAAGTTCGTTACATCTCCATTTACTAATTCTGTAATCGATGTCCATGAACTTTCGTTCGTAGGATCTATAGCTACACCTGATGTGTAGTATGCGTATACCCCTGAAACTATATCAGAGTTACCAAACAACTCTACCATAGGGTGAGTTCCACCTAACGCGTTGGTTAAATATTGTGGCTGCATTGTTAACCCTAAGTCAGCATCCTCTTGAGGAACTACAACTCTAAAGTACCAGTCATAGTCTTTAATTATTCTTCCAGTCCATCCATCTCCACTAAGAGAAGTCCTAAGACCTTCAACACTTGACGGAGCTATTCCTGCAGATGTTGATACAGCAGTTGATGAGTGAACAGTTTCTCCTAGATTGTATGATACTACCGCTGCTTCAGATCCATATCTACCAAGATATAGAATAGGGTGATCAAAATCTATAACCTGAACATTAACTCTTTCTCTGGTTATTTTATTGTATGTAGAGACAGATACTCCTCCTATAGTTTCGTTGAAAGATTCACTCTCCGATAAATCGGGCCTTGCACCACCATCCAAAGGGCCTAAACAGCATCCTCTGTAATCACTAGACAGGGTTGACCCCGAAGTAATAACAATTTGAGGGGTGTCCCCACTTGTATTTATTGTATTTTGTTCTACTACAATTAATGCTCCCGGATCTTCATTTTGCTCTATATCACAGGTATCCTCATGGATTGTTAAAGGGTAGACACAGTCGTCGTTTGAAACAATACTAGATAAATCTATATCCCCTGATGTAGCACCAGTTGTTACGGTAACCCAATTGTCAGTGTTTATAGAAGAAGACCCAGTCAAAATAACTCGCCTTATAGCTCTAAGCCAGTTACTATTATTAGAAACTGAAACACTTGATGCTCCGCCGCCATCATAATATCTAATCTGAACCTCTCCTCCAATATTATGAGTAGTACAAGACCAATATTTAGACCTGTTAAGTTCTAGCGTATTTGCATTTAAAGTGTTAAAATTATGCAGTTCCCCCCAGTCAGCTGAAGTTGGTACATACCAATCCTCATATCCGCCCCAAGTTCCACTAAGAGCAGCATTAACAGCTAAAAGATTTTCACCTTCTTGTGTTTGTAATACGTCACATATATCATCTCCGTAGTTTATATTCCCAATGAAAGGGGCTTCAAATACGTTTGTACTGAAAGCTATTGCTTCATAGTAATCTACTGGGGCCACAATAAAGCCTTCAGTTAAACCATCTGCGTTAGTACCTGCATAATATAAAGTTCCCCCTCCATATTCATCACCAACTGTTGGTAACCCTTCTTGAGGAGAATAAGTATAGTCACTAAATGTTGTAGGTGTAGTTACCTCCCCACCGGTTGTGTTTGTTGCATCCGGATCGGTACAGCCTTCGTAGGTACATGAAGCAGCTACGTGTGTATTTATATTTACAGCCTGGTCAGGATTTATAAGATTCGCTGTACCAGTTTCTGTGTAATCATTAAAATTAAATGCATTTGGATCTAAACATCCATTATTTATTGCGTAACAACTTCCATTATCAGTTGTTGCTGCAGCATTATAGTTGAACATTGTGGCATCCGTACATCCAGGAATTCCTAATGTATATGTACATAACGTATCATCTGCTACGAGGTCTGTACAATTTTCATCTGAAATATCAGTATAATTATCTGCTGACGGATCTGTACAAACAGAGTAAGCGCACATACCACTATTATCAACATGCCACGGCTCTATAGGGTCTGGTATGTTAGATGCAGGACTAAACGGAGCACATTGGTGGTCACCTGCAGCACTCGTTAAACAAGCATCTTCATATCTCTGGCAATCAGCTGCAACATGTATAGTAGCTAAAGGGTCGTATCCATATGCAGTTTCATCTGTACACCCAGAAACAGGTGCTACAACAGTGAATGTATATGAACCTGTGTACGATTCAGAAGAGGGTGGATTACCATGCCCCCCTGGTAGTAAGGCGGTAACAGTAAGTATTACTGTGTATGTTCCTGCTGCGTAAGTATTAAAAGGTTGGGGTGTATTTGTTACTGTAGAACCGTTCCCCATATTCCAACTCCATGACTCAGAAACAGATCCTGGTATATTAACAGTACCAAGAAATTGATATGCTCCGTTAACATCCCCTACATTAATTTCCGCTGTTACTTGAACTTCAGAATCTTCTGGAGTAGGCGTAAAGGATGGATATGGCATACATAACCCACTATCTTCCCCAGATTCAGCTCCTAAATATGGTAGAGATGTAGAGTAATAGTAGTTACCACTAGCAGCTCTTTGATCTAAAATATCCTTAGTAGAATCAGCTGCAGGGTTGTAATTAGAAGCTGTTGGGTCACTACATCCGCTAGTTGAGTTGTAACATGTACCAGTCCAACCAACAGAGGTGTCCGCCTCAGGATTATAATTAGTGGCCGTACTATCTGTACAACCTAATATTTTGTAATCTCTAACATCAAGTACAGTACCTTTACCTATGAAGCACTCCAATGGTGGAGTTTTAATAGATTTTCCTCTGTATTTAAATTTAACATAGTATAGGTTATTTGCACCTATTTTAACTACCACCATGGATAGTCCAATCAAAGCTAACACACAATCTGACTGAATTACACCAGTATTTTCGAATCCCTCCTTAGCGGCGTTATTTCGAATTGATATAATATTACCTACCGCTAACTGTTCGCTATTCTTAGTTAGTTCTATTGTGGTACTTCTTAGAGGTGATGCTAATATATATGCCATGGTACTTCTATAAGGTTAGTTTTGTTTTAGCAACCGCAGTCACAATTTCCTTCGCACATTTCAACAGCTTTTAAATACTGAGAATCTGCATCACTTACTAGCACTTTATCTTCTTCGGTCATAATTCTGGCCGCAGTAGCTTGTGCAGATTTTATAAGTAACATAACTTTTTGTGCCTTATCCAGTATTGCTGAACAGGCGGGAGAGTAACACCCACAACTTAATAATTTATCTGCTAATAAAACCAAGCATTTATCTACAGCACATGTAGATACTAGATATTGGAACGCAACAACTGCAGCAGATACCGAGGTAGTAACCTCTACTAGGTATAATCCACCTAAAGTAAGTCCGGACATTGCCCATGAGTCTTCCGCCATAGTTATAAACCCAGTGTATACAGTACCTGAACTTACGTGAGTAAATTTTAATTTGTACTCTACATGAGGGTTCGGGTTTTCTAAGTTAACTATAATTGCTTTACAGTCACCTGACATCCTTGTTGTTAATGATAACGCCATAAGTTGAAATTTAAAAAAAGATCGTATAGGGGCTATTAAAACCCCTACACAATCTAAATAAGATTAATAGTTTAAGCTAACTCTGAGAACCCTTTAAGAGCTACGATAAACGCATCTCTAGCTACATCTCCAGCAACAACTTTTAAAGCAATGCTAAGCTCACGTACATTATCTACACCACGAATTTGACCTTCAGCCGAATTCTTATATCTTACAGATATAATATCGTAATCTGAAGCTGCTACTATATTTGTAGCTACTTCAGCAGCGAATGGGTTAAGACGGTCGTAGTTACCATCAGTTCTACCTGCTTGAGCAATCTCTAATTCACGTAACATAGCAGGAGTTCCAACTGGCTCTACTGCATTTGTTTTAGGCACTGTAATAACAATATCAGATTCTCCCGCATCAAAAGCAATAGCTGCTCTCTCTCCGTCTTTCAATACGATTGTTACGATATGATCATCTGTACCAGGGGTTGTACCAATATCCATACTAAGAACACCTTCAAAGCCTTTAGTCTGAGCATCAAATGCTGCAACACATGCTGTAGCAGATGCTATTGCAGTTGCTCCAGATACGAACTCAATGTTATGACGTGTAAAAGGCTCATACCCTTGAGTTGTCATGATAACTTTAAGCGTGGCAGTTTTACCTGCAGTAGATCCTACAAAAGTAGCTACATGACTTTCAGCTCCGATGTCAGCCCAGCTAACAAGATCAACACTTAAAATGTCATTACCTCTCATCCATGGAGAAAAATCATCTGCATCTGATGTTGTAGCACCTTTACGTGCAACTCTCATTTCACCTGCAGCAGCTAAAGTTGCTGTGTCAGTTGATGCTGCACCTTGACCGTTTGCATCTTTGATCTGTAATACTGTTGTACCTGCTGTTGCAGCAAATACATCTGCTAATTCACTAATTATAACTTGTCTCATTTTTACAAATTTTAATAATTATTATTCATTTTTACCTAACTCACTCTGGTGTGTTTGGTATCGAGGATCACCAATGACCTCTAGTATACTGCCAATTGCCATATCCACAATCTCTTGATGAGTATGTATAGGTAATTCACAGCTGTTGCCCAAAGATAGTGAAACTACCGAGGGATTCTTTATATACGTTAATTTAACCTTCTCTATTATAAATATATCATTAGTGTAGATTATGATATTATCACCTTCAACACTAAAGATAGGTTTATCTAGCTTCGTAGTATTAAATGGATCTACTAGAGAATTGAATACATCATCCTGCTGAGAAAACTTCATCATAACCTGCTTAGATACTTTTATATCCTCAGGTATATCGGCTAGCTGTTGCTGATGATCTAAAGGAAGTATCCTACAATCTGATCTATGCGCTACCTCACCTACAATCTTTATTAAATGTCTGTAACCTTCTGGGAAGACTTCAGACTTATACATAAAAGTAGAATTGATGCTATCGGCTATATACTTACACTTTAGAGGTTTATCAACAAGTAAAGTACGGAGATCATCTATACGCTTTTGGGACTCTTCGAATCCCTTACCGTATATATTATTCTTACCGTACTTCAGCTGTATAAACTTATTAATAGCTTTATTAACCTCTAAGTCTATCTCTTCTGATAAAAGCGAGTCAGCTTGGAATGAATTAATCTTATCCACTCCTTGCTGAATCGCCAAATGCATTTGTTCAATATTCATTTAGTACATTATTACATTTGTTATAGAGCTACCTCTTTAAGCTTTGCTCTTAAGGTAGTCAAAGTTCCTGAGTTCTTCTTGTTTTTCAAATAGATTACAGCGTCCTCCATAGTCTCTCCGATCACTTCGTCGATAAAGATTACTTGGTTACCTATCTTTCTTAAAACACTCATAGTGATCATCTCATCGATCTCAGCCTTAGTCTCTAAATTCTTATCTTCTGCAACACGTAAGAACTTTTTAGGGTCTGCGCTCTTAATATCATATAATGCATTCTCAATCTGTTCTAACGTAAGAGTGTCAGGATTAAGATTATTTGATAGTAAACGTAGAACTCTCTTCATGTTCTTAGTATCCGATGATAACTGAATAAATAACTTGTCAGCATCCTTCTTAACTTGAATCTCATTAAATCGTTTAAGTTCATCTCTCTTAGTATCCTGTATGTAGAAACGTTTAATAGCTGATTGTGACATCTCAGCCTCTGTTAACGCAACATGTGGATGCTTGATAGCAAACTTATATTTTAAATAGTCCATGATATTAATTGGTTCGCCATCTTTGGTAAGACCAATCTCTAACTCGACTCCAGTAAATCCTACTGGTATGGTCAACTCTGACCAGAATATTTTAGAATGACGTGGCCAATCTTGATGTTCCGGAGACACATCTAACAACCCAGTCATATACTTTTTCTCTTCTTCGGGTGAGAACCCTTTAAGTGGTTGTCTGTTGACATACACACTACTTAACTTTGTTATAGCCTCTGCTACAACTTCTTTTGGTAAATGATTTAAAATCTCTTTACGTCTTAGAAATATTTTTTTACTCATAATATAGTTCTTTGTTAGTTAGTTCGGGTATAAAGAATAATTCCCCACTATTTTTCAGTAAAAGAAGTGGGGGACTAATCCCCCACAACTCAACCAAAAAACCAATATATAGACACGCGATTAACGCCTTGTTATGATGCCACACATTCGATGTCAAGTGAAGTATCAAATCTCTTCAATACAATACCTGCAGTCTTCAACATGTGAACAGATGCACCGTCTACGTCAGAAGCTCTAGATGTTCCAGAGTCAAATCCACGAGGTACAACAGAACCAGCAACACACCATCTCATCATCTCACGACCCTTCTTATTAATCATCTGTAAATTCGACTGTCCGTCGTAATTAGATTGATCAACAAAAATCATACGGTAAGACTCTAACGAATACCCAGTTACCGGGTGCTTGTCACGAGCTTGTGCAATAGGACCATGATCGAACATAGGTAATTTAACAACATTTACTGTATGCCCATCTACGTGCTCGTATTGAGTAAAGTAACCTGTTAAACCTAATGAACGTCCAGAACCTGTAATGAAGCGATTCTCTCCACCAATCTTCCACGAGTTAGCGCTAGATCCACCGAAGTGTCCTTTTAATGCTTCGTCAAATTCACGAGCACCACCAGTTCCTGTGTAAAGAGTGATTTGTTTAGCATTGGCATCAGACATTCCGTAGAATAAGTCACCAATGATATTTTTGATCTTATTTTCAGTTAAAACTGAATAAGTATCCTTATTGATAATCTGCTCTAAAAGACCAGGACCCAAAATTACTGGTTGTCCATTTTCATCTTTCATTGTAGATTTACCTTTGTCATCGTAAGTCTTTTGACCGTACCAGTAGTACATCTCACATTCTTCTTTGAAAGAAAGCATGTGTTGATATTCTTCATAGTCCATCCAAAGTTTAGTAGCTCCGCCACCTTTCTTAGGAAGGGTAAATTCAGCCACGAAGTCTTTAGCATTACCAGACATGTGGTATGATTTACGAATAGTACCGATCTTGTTACGAACTTTACCAGGAGTTTCCCAGTTAGATGCATTACCACGAGAGAAGTCAACTCCTACCGGTGCATACATTTGAGCCCATAAAGCACCTACATCGTTTCCAGCTGTTAGTTTCGCAGACGGGTCTGGATTAACTAATTGTACTGTATAACGATAGTTAGCTCCAACCTGTACAGGTTCAGCCATGATACGTACTTGCTCACCTGCTCCGTTTACGAGAACGTAAGGGAAGATGAACCATTTATCTGGGAAAGTTAAGTAGAATGTTCCACCACCTAATCCTAGATTAGAACCGCCATTAGCTGCTGCTATTGGTCTAGTTTTCAACGAATGAGTTTTCACACGATACTCATACTCTAATCTATCGATAGACTTTACGTTACCTACACCTTCAGTTAAGAAAGAAAGAGGGAAACGTTTGTCATCTTTACCAGAAAGGTGAGTAATGATCGGTGATAATTCCGTTGGCCTAGAAACCATAGCATTAGCTAGACTGTTCATGTCAGTCATTTGAGAATCATTGTAATGATTCTTCTGTACACTAATGTTATTTCCTTGTATTGCCATTTTTAAATTAATTTATATGCAAAGTTTAATATTGCCGTTAGTTAAATCGAAAGATCCAGATCATCTACATCGACGTCTTTTTTCCTTCTAGTTGCTCTCTTCGCGCTCTTAACAGATTCTTGTCTGCCAGAAATCTTATCTCTGAGAGTTTGTACACTCTTTGTTTTAGCTCTCGAGTTTACTAACCCGCCTAAATCAAATCCTTTGTACATTAGATAATCAATTGCTAGCTTTACGTCTACCTCTGCTTCAGAGTGATCAACATCTCGCTGAGTTCTACCTTCATTATCTATAGTATTAGATAAGTATCCGAAGAACTTTGATTTATCTTTTTCAGGTATTGTTATACCTGCAAATTCTGATGAGTTAGTGATGGTATTCGAAATATCATCCCAAAACGACTGTTGCGCCTTTACCTCATCTACTTTAGTCTGTCTCTGCGTTTCATACATTCTCTCTCTTTGAGTGTCCTGGTAAGCGCTTAACGCACCTTTAGCAGCAGCAGCCTTTTTATATAATTTACCAGAATCCTCATAGTCTTCTAGTAACTCATTTGTAAATGCTTTATCATGACCTTTCAACTCAAAATAGTTAGCTAATATAGCTCTCTGAGATGCTGTGTCATTTTCATTCAATTCAAATGCAGAATAATCCGCCTTCGGATCATGTGCAGACATGAACTGTTGTGATTCTCCGCCTTGCATAACGTACTCTAAATGCTGCTTAACTAACGGAAAGTTATTTAATACATCATCTATTCTATCGTCTGCCATCTGGGAAGCTATATCCTTAGTCATAGCTGTCAACCCTTCTGGAGTATCATCGTATTCTTCTGAGGGTTCGTATCCAAGACTTTCTAAGATCTCTCCTACTACAGAGTCAGATGGATCAGCCTCGTCGCCATCATCATCGCCTTCATTAGGCTGCTCTTCAGGGTTGTCATCCTCTTCTTCCTCTTCAGGCTCCTCTTCTTCTTCCCCTTCATCACCTTCTAAGATGTCTTCTAATCCGTTGTCAGGCTCCTCTTCTGGAGCGTCTTCTGGTAATTCAAGGTCTCCTAATGGAGAATCTCCTCCGGTATCTGAAAAAACATCGTCTATAGTGATGTCATCCAATGCGATCCCGTCGTTATCGTCTTCTGTAATCATATCTATTGGTTTTATTGTTAACAAAAATACGCAATATATCTATAACTTTTATACAAACACTACATAATGCAGGTGTTATTAATATATAGCACTTTACTACTTATCTTCTCTTCTATATTCCTCCATTACCCTGAGTCTCTTTCCCGTCACTGTAGGTCTTAGCACCTAAGGCTGCAGCTCCAGCAACCATAGGCAGCTGATTAAGAGAGTTAGCTAACAAGGTAAAGTTAGTTTTAGTAGGCCCCATAAAATCAAATATCCTTTGAGGACTAGAGATAGAGGTAGGGGTGTGCCCCGCCGTAAATATATCATTATTTTTAGTTGTATGTCTGTAAGCAGGATTTTTTGTCAGCTCACGGTAAGCAACTTCCAACTGTTCTGGGGTAACATTTTCAAAATACCCATCGTCTGCGTATTTCATGTACCCTTTCTCCATAAGAACACTCCTAAGTTCTGCTCCGAATGCAGTAGGTTCCCTAGAGTTACCATTAGATCCCCTTACGAAGTAATCGTAAGCTGACATAGCTTCTGGAGAAAGGTCATCTTTAGGAGTTATTTTAGCAAACTCTGTATCCAACACCGTTCTCTCTCCTTTTTGTAAGAAATGGTTAATCTCATGATGCATAGTCGGAACATTATCTACGTGAGTAGTACCTAATCCCATCATATCTTCTGGCCTAACCTGAACCCCATATTGACCAACTGTTGCACCTTTAGGGAAGTACGCAGCATTATTAAATAAAGAGCTGCTTGCAAAATTAGAATTTTGAATGTTGGTATTTCCAACTATATTGGCAGCCTTGTAATCTGCCGCCATACGATTATAGGTTGGGGCATTTCGTAGCCTATCTATACGCATCTTAGCTTTCTGTAAAGACGTATGAGAATTAAGCATTGGAGCCATAGATGGGGAATACATGTCTGCAAGCCTCTGTGTACCTCTAGTAGTCGAAAGCTCTCTAACTCTATTAGCTATAACAGAGTCGAATTTATCCGCACCGCTAGCAAGTTCATTCATAAATCTTACCGCCTCCCCTGGATTAGGGCTCGTCATAAACGACTCATAATTTAAATTGGGGGAGTTAGAGTAAGATATGTTGTTAAGTCCCACACCTTCCGTTCCTGAAAACCTCTCTACCTTACGTAAAGCTATATCCCGTGCCGTTAAAGGTGTAGGTGTAGGTCTATTCCATGGAAACTTAGGTAACTTAGGTAGTGTAAACCCAAGTTCAGATACATTGGATGTATTCGAAGCAGCCTGTCCCGGTAAGTTCAGCGGGCTTGTAGTTTCTACAGCGGCAGCAACTAAAGGATTATCTACTTTCTTAATAACATTCGTAGCAGTGTTCAAGTTAATATTTGGTACAGGTATAGTAGGAACTGTAGACTTAACATTCTTTACTGTCTTAAGAGCTTTAAGTGATTTTACCCCTTTATCTATTAGACCTAATGTTTTCCCAACAGGAAACAGAACCTCAGGTATAATGTTGTGAGGAGTAATCTCTCCCCCACTAGGTGTACCATCCCACTCAGGTCTAAGATTTCTGAAAGAGTCGTATTCATATCCTTCAGGAATTACAGGGGATACATACCCAGGCAGATTATCATTAAGGTGCTCATCAAGTAATGGGTTGAACGGTACTTTAACTTTTGTATTTAAAGTTTCTTGTGTGTTATTATAAACTGATGTATTATCAGAGGCTGAATATAAATCTGCGTAAGGGTCATATACTGGTGGATCATGTGGTCCTAACCCCCCATGATTAAATTTCTTTCTTATTCCTCCATTCTTGTGGGTACGATGTAGCCCCTCCATTATGTTTTTATTTAGAGGTATAGCCTCTTCTAAATCTTTAAGTCTTTTACTTCCACCTATACCTTTAGTTACATATATAGAGTCATGCCCTTTACCCATTATTTCTTTAATCTTTTCTACGGACCAAACCTCAGGTTTAGGGGCATAGAAAGGGTTTTTAGAATTCATGTATGTTTGGTATCGAACATTCCCGTAATCTTTATACTTAGTTGCATTTGGAGTAAACCAAGTCATATTGTTAGGGACTGATCCAGACCCTCTTGTGTTTACATTAACTAAGTCTATAGGGTCCATGATAGTTCTTCCATCAGCTTTTACATTGTCAGCTAACCTTTGATTTCTATAAAAAGGTGTAGGAGCTTCTAACTTTAACTGCTTAGCCTTGGAAGGTTTTAGTATATTAGACACTATAGCGTCATCTCCCTTCTTAACAATCCCTTTAGACATGGTAGATAGATACTCTGGTGTTACAGCTCCAGCCTTACTTATATTTTTGGTAGTCTTCACTGCGTTGGCTCCAAGTTTTAATGTCTTCCCAACAGGAAACATTAACTCAGGTAAAATATTATCCGGTGTAATCTCCCCTGATTGAGGGGTTCCGTCCCAGTTATCCTGAAGCTTTCCTGTCGCAGGACTCCAATGCGTACCCTCAGAGGTTTGAAATGAAGCATTAAGCTCCGCAGTACTGTTTACTTGTGTGTTGTCAGACTCTGACATTATATCTTTATAAGGGTCAAATGTTGGTCCCGTATATTCTTCGTATTTCTTCTTTTTCTTATTCTTTACCCCTCCGTTCTCGAAGCTAGGTCTAGGGTACTGAGGTAATTTCCAGGAGCCTCCTGCAAATTTTGCTGCTTCCTTTTCAGTATCGAAAGGGATTCCCTCGCCTGCATTCATAGCTTGCCTAAAAGATTGAGGATGATACACACTATCAGCGTATGGAGCCCTGTCGTTTGTCACAGAGGGTGCAGAGTAATACTTCCCATCTGCTTCATATGTTCTAGATAAATGTGTAGAGTGTGTATTTGGGGCCTGCTCAAAATCTAATGCATAATTTTCTCCCTGAGCGGGCCTCATCATTCTATATTTTCTAGCCTTATCTGCGTTAGTAGGGGGGTCACCCTTAATTCCACCTTTCTTGTACGTCTTCTTGAATCCCCCCTCACTGTAACCTGTTACATTCTTGGCCATGTCCCATAAACTAACTTTCTTAGTTTCATGCGGTACATACTTCTTAAGACTTTTAACTTCATCTAAAGATAATCCTAGATCTCTGTACGAGCCTAGGTTTATATCTACAGGTAGCTTAGATTTTATATGATCTGCAGCGCTGTGTGCGTTCTGCCAAGGATTATCATACTTACCTTTAGTTATTTCGTCCCACACTTTACCTGCAGATGCTCCCGTCTTCTCTATATTCTTTTGTGACGGGTTAAAATCATAACTGTCAGAGACATGTACATTACCAAGCTCATCTATTGTGTAGTTTGCGTTTCCAGTTAAAGCATATAATGCTTCTCTTGTACTGTTACTTCCAGAAGGAAGGAAATCATCTATTAGAGTATTAGCAACTCCACGAGATTTTAAAACCTTTAAAGCTGCACTACTAGATGATGCATTCTTGACATCACTTTTATTACTGTAATCCCTGTAATCTACTACACCGTCCTTACCTTTGTTTAAGTTGTCCCTTAAAATTGATTTGTAAGAAGCAAGTTCATCCGCTCGTAAGTCGTCCTCATCCACATCAAAGAAGGATTCATCGTCCTTTACAAATCCATAGTGTTGAAGCATTGAATTGGCAAGGTACTGAACGTAAGATTGCACTGATTGTGATGCACTATCTAATGTTGTCCTCTGAGCCTGACCTTTAAGCCAGTCCATGGTACCAATACTATCACTAGATGTTCTGTTAGTATATTTAGCATAAGCTTTTGCGGTATCTTCACCCCAATCACCGTCTACACCATCACCATTTGCACCAAACTCACCAAGATCGTACCCTTCATCAACTAGTAAAGCTTGAAGAGCCATTATATCTTTCTTCCCTTTAGGACGTTTAGGTCCTCCTTCTTCATATTGTTTAATACCCCCATCTCTATACTGCCCAGGTTGAACAAAAGATGTGTTTCTAGATCCGGAAGTTTGATTTAATCCTACACCAGTTTTACCTGGAGTGACAAATTCCTTGCTAGAGGGTTGTGATTGTGGTATAGCTTGAGCTGGAGGTGGTGGAACTGGAGCTAGGGGAGGCATTTGTACAGCCTGCTGTTGACCCTGTTGCTGAGGGGCGCCTTGTTGAGACTCCGCCTGAGCAGCTCTTTCTTCCTCTTGAGCAATAGCCTCATACGCAGGAACCTCAAGGCTCCCTTGTATCGACTGCTTAATTATATCCAGCTTACTTACACTATCCATGTGATATTATTTAGAAGGGTTACTTTTACTCTCTTTTCTTTTTGCTGCAGCTAGTTTTTTCGATTCATTCTTGGAACCCTCAGATATTTTACTCTTATCTATGGATTCTTTAGCTTGATTCGATCTAACTGTTTCTGAAGCTTGAGATCCTTTAGTATCTGCCTCTCCCTCTTTTATATCTAACTCTCTATCTTTAAGTATAGCGTCATTTTCATTTTTAGCATGACTAACTCCCGCAGAGATTTCAGCAACATCTATTTTGTTCTGTCTGTCCTTCTCGTTGTTCATGTTCTCATTCTCTACCTCAGCTTGTTGTTGTTCTAGTTGAGCTTGAGCTTGAGCTTGTTCAGCCTGTTGTGCAGCCTCTTCCAACTCTTGTTGTGCAGCTTCTGCTTTCTTAAGATTAGATTTAATCTGAGAGAAACTCTTAGAATCTAACATCTCTACTACAGCTGATGCTGGTAAACCGTTCTGAATCATTGCTTGACTCATCTGTCTAGCCATCTCTATCTTCTCAATCTCATCACCAGAATCCGTCATCCATAAACCATATTCTGATTCCATATGCTCTGAAGACTCTACGTCTAAGAACTCTGCCATACCATCCGGCATGATGAACGATGCTTTCTTACCATTTACCCACGCTTCTTTGGAATAATCCAACAAAGCTTGCATATCTCGTTGCTCTAATTGATTGAACTTACGATATAAATCCTCAGTAATATGAGATGACTGAATTATAGCCTGCTGGCTGGACGCTTTTCCTTCATAGGCACCAATGTCACCCTGACGCTGTCTATTGACACCAGAGAGCTTCTCCCACTCCTCCATGACAGAGTTTAAGAGTACGATATACTGCTCAATAGTTTTGATAGACATATCTAAGACAGATTGATGTTGTGGAGAGAGTTGAACTCCTTCCTTATTATAATCTACCCAAGCGATTCCTGTACCCTCAACAAAGTGCATGAACTTGTCCATATCCCACTTCTTAGGTATCATATTAATATCAAACTGTGCAATTATTCCCTTAGAGCGAGCGATAGCGAGCTCAAGACGATACTTGTACACATTATAAGTCAATTGATAAGGTACCCCTAAAGAAACTAGGGATATATTTTCAGCATTCACATCTGAATATCTTCTACCATTAATAGGTAGTTTACATAAAGACGGGTTGTCTAAAGATGAGCGTTGGTTTGTTATAGGCTTAATATCCTTAAACATTCTACCATCGATTTTATGTCCACCCCAAACTTCATTAACCCATAGCCATTCAAGTTTAGCTCCTTGTTCTTTAAGTTCTTTAGGCATTTTAAATCCATCTTCAACTTCCATTTCTTCCATCTCTCCTGTTTCAGGATTAGGGAAAGCCACAAAGCCGATACGTTTTCTAGACTTCCAATAGACAGTGATAAGTTCTATCAGTCTGTTACTGAACTGGTTGCCATTAGGACCTGATGATCCCATAGCTAGCCAAGGTATATGAGAGTTACCCATACCATGTGGCTCTTCTAAACTAAGAGATTCTTCATCAGTAAGTTCATCATGAAAGTAATCTATAAGTGTGGACGCATGTACAAACTTTCGTACTATAGCCCAATCTCCATCCTCAACAAAGTCAAGATCTGGATCTAAATCGTAATCAACATCAATAGGATTAAGTATATCATAGAAGACTTCGTTATGTCTAACCCCTCTATGTGTATACACTTCTCCGGATACTAAGTAGTGGAACCAAGCTTTGTTAAGCTTATCCTGCACTTCTTCTTTAGCCATGATATAGTTCATAGAGTTCTGTCCCATAATAGCTCTGTTATCTACATAGCTATTATTGAAAAGCTCTTCTATTTGCTCTGGCATATCTATTTCAGTAGGATCCATACCGGTATCTATCCCAGCTTTAGAAGCTGCGTTAGCGAAGTGTTCCTGTAAGTTTCTGTAGATACTCTCGTTCTTAGCCTCTTCTTTTCTGGTTACAGAGTTTGCGTTTAGAACTCCAACAGTAAAGTTTAGAGGTCTTTTAGCTTTCTCACCTAGTAAAAGGTCAATGATGGGTTTAATTATAGGGAAATTCCTCAGTGTAGAGGGAAAGTTTTTACGTGCTTTACCATACGGCTTAAGTATCTTAGAGTAGTCAGACTCATCAATAACTCCGTTATACATATCATAGTACTTCCGTAATTCATCTCTCCTATTGGACATGGATGAAGTGTTGGTTGATAGATCTATATACCCATCAATACATGCTTCTCTCCATTCCTTATTCTTCTTATTCATAGGCAGTTTCTGCCTAGGTAAACTATCGTATCCCATAATTGAACAAATTTAAGTAAATTACAGCACCTGTGAGAGTGCTGTATAAAATTATTGTATACTTTATAAATATGCCACTTTAGTAGTTTTGATCAAACCACTCGTCGTGAGCCCTATCCTCTAGTACATCTTTAACTTCTGCATTATATAATTCTCGAGTATGGTACATTCCAATCATGAATGCCATCACTCTATCAAAGTTTCCTTTATGATTAAATTTAATCAGCTCTTGAAGTAAAGCTAAATCAAATATTTTATGTAAATTTAGTGTTTTTTTCCCATTCTCGTCAGTAGATCGGGGAGTATTTAACCAATCTCTTATGTAAATCTCTCCCTGGCGCTTCCTAGCCTCGGTCATGTGCATACCAAACTGTCTTCTAACCGTCTTAGATTGCAGATTCTTTTTATCTAGCATCTCAAATTCTTCCTGAAGCTTATGTAAACGTCTATGCCTCTTAGCATAAGGTATCACTTCACCCCTGTCATTCTCGAAACCAATCTTACATCCGTAGTATTCAGCCAACATAAATAGATTCCTATTGTAGTCATCAGATGTTTCTGGTCTACCAACGTAGCTAGCAACGATCATATCATCCGGAGACGATATATTGTTAGGTCTTTTTATTACGTACGCCGCCCCTAAAGAGGAAGAATCCGCAGATTGATTCTGGCCATATGGATCATGGCAGATTACATACATATTTACTGGTACCTGTTGGCTTTTATTCCTGTAGGGAGATTCGTATATGACTACACCACCAGTGTTATCATCATCTCTCCTGTGAGGGTACTTAATTATAGGTCGAATATCTCCGTCCATTCTAAACTTAGCATGCCCCTCAGTATTGTAGTAAAATATACCAGCTGTACCCACAGATTGTAATCCTCTGGACTTCACGTAGTTATACTGCTCGTGTAATGAAGCAACATCAAATAGATTCGATGTAACCTGTAGAGTAGCTTCCTGTGGAGAGTTAGGGTGTTCCGCAATATACTGATCTAATGATTTAGCATCTGCAGCTCCTTTCTTTTTCTCCCTCATACCACTCTCGTGTGCCCTGGCTTCTTCTCGAAGAGAATTCCCACTCTCATCTATAAACCCATCCAAGTTTGTATGTATAGGAACAAAGTACCCACATTTGGTACCCATAGAACCTTCATCCCAGATATTATTATAGTCCATACAGTCATACGACGCTGGATTATAAAATATCTCTTCCATAGCCTCAAAGTCTGCCCCCTCTTCACCGCCGGTACCAAAAGCTACCATTAGTCCAAGTGTTTTAGAACCTTGACGCATCGTAGGCATTGTTACCTCCCACGCTTTAAGGAGTCCGGGGAAAGAACCTGCTTCCTCAAAGAAAACAAGCTCTCCCGCCTTCCCCCTTACTTTATCTGGGTTATCCTTTAAGGACACCCCCATGATCTGGGACTTCATGCCCATCTCTATTTCAATACCATTTACCTTCTTCTTATATCCAGACATCTTACTCATCTCTCTGTCTCTTAGTCGAGGCTGAGCCCATGCAGTGTTGTCGTCTATAAAGGAAAGGAATTCCCACACCTTAGAAAGGATACCATCCCCAATAAGGTATTCTTTACTGTTTGCAAATACAAAATTCTTTGAGTTCTTTAATAAGAAGTAGTTCCTAGCAAGCATCGAGCCAGCCTTGTAAGAGTATCCCTTACGACGTGCCTTCAATACGATCATGTGCCTGTTAGTTCTCCTAGCTTCATCAATCTCTGTGAAGTATTCGTGATCCCCATCATAGAACGCTGGGAAAGATCTTTCACGTTTAGATTGTATAGTACCATCAGGTAATACCTCATCCACTGCCCTATCAATTGGGCAATAGTTAAGGTAGAAGTAATGGAACCCGGTTATAACTACCTCGTCCTCAGTACCTTCATCTACTGTGTATCCGTAAAGACATTTTTGTTTTTCTGTATCCCAATAGGAGTAGTACTCCCTGGTTCCTGGAAGGGCATTCGTATAGTAGCCATTGTTCTCAAACATTATGGCCGGCTCCCTGAACCTATTTACATCTTTAAATAGTTTCAAGGCTAGATTTTAGTGTCATTAATTCTGCACATTTCTCATACTCTTCTCTGTTTGAGAAATGTTCTATTATCATATCCAGTGTTGCTGCATCCTTACCGTCCCCTACTTCAGGGTTAAACGGTAAAATATCTTCTTGTGTATCTTCAAATGATGTTCTTCCCGTAATTAAATTATACGCATTGTTCATTGCATCATCATACTTTTTTAAGTCTTCTATAAAGTCCATTACATACTGTATTTATTGACCTCTACGCCACCTCTGTTTGGATTGTTAGACTGCTCTTCCTTCTTAACTATATCTTCTAATCTAGAAAGACCATCTACCACTTTACCCATCTTTTCAAGGTTACCTATTAAATCCTTTGCAGAATATATGGGTTTGTCTCGATCATCAAGTAACGTGAGATCTATTGTTCTAAAATACTTCTCTAACTTAACTACAGATTCTGTAGCAGCTTTGAGAAGCCTAACTGCAGAGGTCTCAATAAGTGTTTCGTACTTTCTGCAAGCCTCAGCTACCTTAGTAGATGGCTTCCAATTTTTAGCTCCGTACACACTTTCTTTAACCTCTATTTCTCGTTGAGCCCACTCGTAAACAGAAAACGGGGATCTATGATCTACCATGAAGTAGACATACCCCAACTCCAACTCATCTAGACTCTTAAACTCCAGTATTGTTGTAGCATATGCACTAGGCACAGCCTTGTTGTTAACTATATGTATTAAATCATCCTTTAGATTCATCTGATATTCTATTTACGTGCTTTATTCTTTCTTTCTTCGCTGAAAACTTACCAAAATAAGGTAGGCGTACAGGGGCGAACGATCCTTCCTTCATAACTTGATTAACAAATTTGAACTGGTACGATACGATTTCCTCAACCTTGCTTATAGGTAAATTATATTTATTAGCTAAAAAGTATATTAACTCTTGACTATTTTTTTTCACCTTCTTCTTCTAAACGCTTCTTTTCTGCAGCAGCTTTTATTTCAGTAAGATCTTGTGCCTTCCATTTGTTCTCTGGACACGAAGTTGTCTTCCACTTAGCTTTATGTTCTACCAAGCATCCACACTTACCACATCTCATAGCATTACGCATCAAATGTACGCACCCATCACATGTAAGTAACCTAGCTTTGTAATCTTCTGTTGAACAGTTAGGTGCACCAGCAAGAACGTACTTACTCATGTCTCTACCAAAAGACTTCATCATCTTGAATACATTTGGAGGCTTAGCAGGAACAATAGGTGCCTCTTTTACTGCTGTAGGAATAACTTTAGGTGTTTCCTTTATGACCTTGGCTGTAACCGGTACTGCAGACCTAGTTACTTTCTTCTTTTTAGTATTCTTCTTCATAGTACTCTATTTCAATTCTTATTAGTTCTCCTTTAGAGTCCTGAACTATCATAACTCCGTACCCTCTCATATCAAAATGGGATATTACTGCGTCTAACTCAATGTGCATGCTTTATTAGGATTTCTACGCTATCGGTATCCGGCTCTAAAAGCTTGTTTAATATATACCCGCTTTCCTTCTTAAGCATAACACCCTTGTCCTTAAACCTTTTAACGTAATTGTTAAGTGTGTTGTGATCCTTTATTCCTACACGTTTTGCAACAAGCTTCTTGATCTCTATGTTACATGCGTTCATAGCTGATGGGGTTTGATCCCTGTTTACATCTATAAATGCTGCAAGTATACGAAGCTCCTTAGGTGTTAGGTTAAATAATCCGTTCCACAACCCAAGATACTTATAAGTTGTATCAATCTTTACTGTTATTCTCTTTTTTTTCATAATTTCTATTCTTCTGGCATATCTACAGACAGCTTTATGTAAAATTCTAACCCACTGAACCCTATCTCTGTATCGTAAGAAGATATAACTCCATCCTCTAACTTTACATCCATCTTAGACTCAATACTTAGTAAAGTGGAAAGCCATTCTCCCAGACTCCCCACTTTTATACTACTAGTTATCAAACTTTACCAAGTACTTGGTGCTCGCCGATTAATAAGCAGGCTTTATCATCTATATCCATTCGGATAGCTTCTGTTCTAGGATCTATCGTAGCAATATCCCCTACTTTAAGGAATGTACAATGAGGTCCTACAGCTAATACCTTTAGAATATTAGTTTCCAGTGATTTCCTAGTGACCTCATCTAAAATGATTCCTGAGTCTGTTGTTTCTGATGTTGGGTCAGGTAAAACTACCCATGCCCCGTTAGGTTTGAAATTCATAATGTCTTTGTGTTGGTTATGGTACAAATATATAAAAGAATTGTATACAAAACAAAGTTTAGAAAAACTTTCTCAATCTTTCCCGTATCCACCCTGGATTTCTTACCTTTACATATATAATATATTAGTAACATTCAATACTTAATGTGATGGGATAAAAGTGGCAAAAGGAGGCATCCTTATACTGACAATAGTGATATTGTTGAGTATGATATGCGCTGTAGAAGGTTGGGGAATATTTGTTACTCCTATATCCGTGCTTGGGATACATCCAACAACAAGAACATCTTTCACATACTTTATAACAATACAAACCTTAATACTCGCAGCTCTTTATAGCCGTAGAAACGTTAAACCTTTGTTAGTGTTTATAGGGCTGGCTTCGCTTACCCTAATATCGATCTATGACATGGTTAACTACAATAGATACCATAACTTCTTTGCAGCTATGTTCTTTATATGTCAACCCATAATATTCTTCCTAGAGTATAAGACAAAAAAAGACCCTTACGAATTAACGAAGGGTTCAGTATTAGTGTTCTTTATGATACTATACGCAGCTGGTATATTACCTATACCAATCTTCGAATTGTTATCATATGCATGTTTGATTCTGTTCTTGTAAGTCTCCCCTAAAGAGACCTATCCCCCTTGGAAATTCTTTTCAATTTAGACTTCTTCATAGCAGTGCTCCGTGTTACGGGACCTAAGGATAATAAAACTGGTGTTATTTCACCGCACTTACCTGTGTGCATTTTACCCTAACTAAGCGTTATACTAAATCTTTCTGAAGCTATTGGAGAAAACTCTATTCCTTATTTAGGAACTACAATCCAACTTCTAATCCCCTTTTTGATTACCGAGGGATGATACTTTTACAAGTGCTTCGATGCCAAATATACTAAATATTATTTAACTACCGCAATTTTCACAGTCCGGATCTTGAATACTACAAGCTTTTGGTTGCTCTTTATTTTCCAGATCATCTAACCAAGTATCCATATCTCCATTGGTAGTCTGGGCTTTCTTACATTTGCAGTTTCCACCGCACTTACATTCTTTTTTTTCACTCATGATTTTAATTTTTAGTGGTTAAAAAAGACCCCTTTGATAGAGAGGTCTTTAGTATTTTCCGTTCCTGTTCGTAATGGTGCAGTAGCAACACATATCAAAAAGACACCTGCCCTGGCTTACCGTTCCTATAAAACTCCTAGGATAGCGAAATTCCTTGTCCTTACAAAGGTAAAAATTTCCAGGGAACTAAAAAATATTTCGAGGCCTATTTGTGAACGTGTGAACCAATTCAAACAGTAACCCCCCTTCAACTCTGGTGGCAAAGCGTCCCCGGCGTGTTATTCAAATAAATTGTTCTATGAAACAATATATTCATATTACTTCCATCTCCAAGGAGAAGGAAGCAACTGGTAAGAACGGTGTATACACCTATCATACCATGGTTTATGTCACCGATGCCGGTGATAAACTCTCAGGTCGTGTCTTCGACAAAGACCTGTTTGATGTTGAAGGCGTTGCCTTATCAACACAGCTAGCTACGGATAAGTATCCTACACTATCAGCTATTGCGACCAAGGTCGAAATAGATGCAGCTAAAGCAGCATTCAAACTCTACGATCCTATCGTTGAGTAACCCTAAAGAACCTAACGGTTCTTTTTTTATTTCTTATTTAGAATAACTGGGTTGTCTTGGTCTGCTTGACTGCGTGTCTGCTAGCCATCACAACCCTGAAATCGATACATCCTGTCATCTATACCAAATGATGACATGTAATACTATAACATAAACTACATAAAGCGCATGAGAAACGTACACATTAACACACCAAGTATAACGGAAACAGATTTGTTTTACCTATCAGTAAACATATTCAACTTAGAATTAAAGCTAAATAGAAAGCTTTGTACTGAGCACCCTTATTATAAGAAGAAGATAGAGATGATTACTACTTTAAGTAATCAAGGATTAGATGTTGGTGATTTTATAGCACTTGATAAACAAGCTGTTGAATATATTGCAAAGCATAGTGATTAACATAAGATGCTCCGATGATAGCTTAGGCTTAGGAGTTAGTCTTTACCATATAACCAGGACTAAATGTTCTTGGTCGTAAACAGAAGCACCTCGTCAAAACAAAATAACCATCCTACGGACTATGGTTGAGGTGTGGAGTTTACATAATAACTAAATAACAGACAAATGAACAAATTCTATGAAATTGCATTAAAAGCTAATGGCTTTGATAATGTAGCGGAGATATTATCAGTATGTGAGGCAACACCTAACATGCATGAAGCAGTTGAAATACTAGCAGGTATTTATACACCACCAATATTACCAGACACATACACAGATGGAAGTAAGGACATCTGGACAAAAGTGTGGTACACACCAATATTACAACAAGTGCAAGCAGTTAGAACTGCAAATAAGAAGAAAGTAGTGTATTATGATAACAGAATCATAACAGGTCAAAGAATACAAGAGGATTATGATGGGACAGTTGATAAATCAACAGTAGTATTCCCTGATTTTGATCCTCGTTATGGCGATGATGACAGAGATTACAAAGAACACGTCTACATAAAATTAGAAGAGATGGAGGATGTGAATAAGACATTCTCATTGAAAATGTGGGAAAGATAACTTTGAGCCATACCTAAGTCAAGTATTAAAACTGACTTATTTATTAACTAACAAGTAAAACACCAATGAAGCATTTAAACTACCAAACTGAGAAGTTTACGTTGCATGTGGAGGTACAAGACGTACTTACACAAGCAGACAAAGACATTATTACTGTATTATTTCAATCACTGATTGAGAGTAAAGAAGAAGTTAAACCTGTAAAATACGGTAAGACTGGTATTAGTGATGAAGCTATTAAAGAGCAGGTATTACGCACTTTAATTGATAAGGAGAAAGCAGTATCGTGTAAAAACGGAGATTGTAGAATTCCTACAAGTGTGGATGAAATTCCACCAAACCTTTTGAAGAAGTCTTCGGACACTTACAAGAGAGCAAGAGCTAAACTAAACTATTTACTTAAAAAGACAGTATAATGACTAGATCTGAAAGAAAAGACTTGCGAAGAGAAGAAGCTATTGAAAGAGCAACTTCAAGAGAAAGCTTCCTAAATAAGAATGGAAGAGAAGGGTATATTACTCTTCTTAACCATTTAAATGTTAAGTTCCCAAATGGAGCTAACAAAGAAAGAAAGAAGCTGACTAAAATGATTGCAGCATGCAAGCAGTAACAATAGACTGCACTGAATGTGGGCATGATGTAGGACACACAATTGAGGAGTATCCACAGTTAGCTGAATGTTCAGTTTGTCAACACTTAAATGATGTGATATGAGCAGTCAAGACTTTAATATCCTGAGAATAGAGGCTATGGAAAAGAGAATAAAGGAGTTAGAGCAATCTAAACTCCTTTACGCTCTTATGTTATTTAATCTAGATTCATTACCAGTTGATGATGAAATGTACTCTACAGCAGAACAACTACTTCTAGAACAGAGGAAGGAGAAAGCTATAGAGAAAGAGAAAGTTAGATCACACTATGTAGATAGCTTAGATGCTATGGACTATACTGAAGAAGAATAACTAATACTAATCACTGCTTAATCTGCCCTTGAGGTGAAGTGAGCCTTGGCGTGCAAGTCGTAGGTGATTATTTTAATAACTCTTGTCCAATTAGTGGGAAAGGTATTACCGTTTGAAAATGGTTAAATGTTTTAAGTACCAACGATGGAGGGCGTTACAATGTAACGCATTTCCTAGAGAACTAACATACCCTTAAGGTTAATTAAAGTTAGATATGACTCTAACAGCCGCGATATATCACATCAAGGATCACAACCTTGCAAGAGTTTTTAATCTAATGAATAGTAATGTGTAATGAACTTGTAAAAACCCCTGAAATATGGTTGAGGAAATACATTACTATTCATTTATTTTATTAATTAACACACATAAAAATCATGACTGAGTTACTGATAAAGACAATAATAAATCAAGCAAGAACAATAGAACGTTACGACGTTCGAGCTTGTGAAAATATAGGACTTGAAGCTGAAGTTAAAGACTTAGAAACAAGACTTGAAACAGTTACAGAAAAGTATAATGGCCAATGTTTAGTAGCAGAAAGTGGTAAAGACAGCTTTAAACTCTATAAAGCAGCCTTAGAATATAGTCGTAAATTAAAGGATAAACTTAGTATAGCTGAAAGTCGTATTGCAGAGCTTGAAGTGGATGTAGCAGACTTAGTGCTAAAAGTACGAAGCTATAATCCAAATGAATTTGTGCTTGAAGAACCTGAATGCCCAACGGAGTTTACATTGAACAATGTAAAATACTTTGAAGATGAAACAGGATGCTATATGATAGCAAATAATGGAGTTGACCATTTCAACGTTAAGATTACAGGTCAAGAGTATTTAGATGGTGCAAACCAATGGCTTAGACAGAAAAACACTGATGCCTACTCTGAAGATCCAGAAATGTATGATGAATCTTTTATGGAAGATCCTCGTGATTATCCTGAAGAAGAACATGAGTAAATGGTTAATGTGGGTTCGATTCCCACTACTCAACTAGAAAGGTTGCTGATATACCTATTGAAATCAGCATTTATCATTTAAATACATGTAAAAACATGGAAAATTCATTTAATACCGGAACAGTAGAAACTCTTAAGAAAGGGGAAACATTATTAGTAAACGCACGTAAAGTGAAAGGTGGGAAACTACACTTAGAGTTTGCTGAAATCATCAACTTCAACAACAAAGGAGAGAATGTATTATCGATTTTAAACAAATCAGATGATAGATTTAGCTCTAATGCGAGAAGAGCTTGGATAACAGCTGAGCAATCTGATGCAACTGAATCATTTGGAGTCTCATTTGGAGATGACGCTGATTGGTACGCAGCAGAGAGAGGTGAAATGTTAGAGCTTAACATTTTGAATCCAGTAATCAACGAAACTCGTTGTAGATTAGTAATCAATGAAACTGTAGAGCCAACAGAATGGCAAACAGAGAATTTGGAGACTGCTGCAAAGAGAAAAGGTAAAGGAGGAGACTTCATTACTCACAATGGTGATTACATTTTCAGTAATACAGACATTATCTTATCTTCAAGAGGTACAGATAACATGCATGTATTCTTGGAGGCGGACTCAACAGTAGTTAAGAGAGATGTATCTGAAAGAGTGAGCATCGGTTCAATGATTTAGTAATTAACCCTGAGATTAACAGTCTTCAAAGTGTCATAGCATTTGAAGATAGTTAGTCTTGGGGTTTATTTAAACACATTATTATGGGACACATGAAATGGATAACCTCAATGGTTGCTGATGGTACATATGTATTATTCAAATCATTGACAAAAGAGGCAATACTTGTTAAGAAAGAGACATTCCTTTGGGATACATCTCAAGTAGATACAAAGTATGCTAAATATGTATGTGAATTTGTAGATGGACAAGAGAAGGAGAACACATGATTTACTTTGTTAGTATTAATAAGGTAGAGCATGAGGACTTCACCTCTGCATCTATTGATGATGTAGTTGAGTACTGTTCCAATAAGAATGTATTGGGAGTAGATACTGAAACAGAGGGTTTAGACTTCACAAAAGATAAGATGACAATGGTTCAAATCGGAGACGAAGAGAATCAATTTGTAATAGATGCCCGAGAGGTGTCTATAGAACCATTAAGAGAAATCTTAGAGGATGCAAGTGTTGTAAAGATATTTCATAATGCTAAGTTTGATGTCAAATTCATTAGAAAATGGGCAAACATAGAATGTGAGTGTATTTACGATACGATGTTAGTAGAGAAGATTATAAACTGTGGTAAAGGATTGAGTGCTAGTTTAGCAAACACCTTAGAAAGACACATGAACATCATATTGCAGAAAGCAGTGCGTTCAGAGTTTATAAACTTAAAGACTAAACCATTTACACCTAGTCAAATAGTGTATGGTGCTAAAGATGTTGAGTATTTATTACAAATACAACAGAAACAAGCTAAACTTATAGTACAACATGACTTACAAGTCACTGTTCAACTTGAGAATAAGGCTGTATTAGCATTTGCAGACATAGAATACAATGGATTAGATTTGAATATTGAAGCTTGGCTTGCATTAGGAGATGAATCAGCTAAGAAAGCTGAAGAATTGAATGAAGAGCTGAAGCAGATAGTATTGACAACAAAGAAACTGTCTAAGTTTGTACCTAAGTACATTCAAGGAGATATGTTCCAGGATATTGAGCAACAGATAAATGTCAATTGGGACTCACCTAAACAAGTGCTTGATGTATTTAGATGCTATGAGAAGAAACTTGAGAATGTAAATGGTAAAGAACTTATCAAATACAAGAACAAGCATACACTTATAGGAAGATACATAAAGTATAAGGAGAGTATGAAAGTAGCAAGTAGTTATGGAGAGGCTTTTCTTAAACACCTTGGAGGTGATGGTAGAATACACACCGGCTTCAATCAAATACTTGATACAGGTAGAGTGAGTAGCTCTAGACCTAACATGCAGCAAATACCTGCAGACAATAGGTTTAGAAATTGCTTCATTGCACCAGAGAACTGGTCATTTATTAGTGCTGATTATTCTTCACAAGAACTTAATGTGATTGCATTTGGGAGTAAAGACCCAGTTTGGATCAAGGCTTTAGAAGAGGGTAAGGATTTACACTCGGTATGTGCTGAGCTAGTTTATGGGGAGAAATGGAAAGATGCAGCTGAAGGAGATTGCAGATACTATGCGTATGCTAGTATAGGTAGAGGTACAGAACGTGCTCAACTTAAATGTAATTGTCCAACACATAAGAAATTGAGAACAAATGTTAAGACAGTTAACTTTGGACTTGCTTATGGTATGGGTGCTAACAAATTAGCAGAGACTTTACTTATTAGTAAAGGAGAGGCTAAGCAATTGATTGAGGATTACTTTAAATCATTCCCTAACATAGGAGATTTCTTAGATAAACTTGCCAACTATGGTAAGAGCTTTGGATATATCAAGACGTTCCCACCTTTCAACAGAAAGAGGTGGTTCCCTACTTGGTACCCTAAGATTTGGAATGATGAATCCAAGACAATGGAGATGTCAAGCATTGAGAGAGCAAGTAAGAATACTCCAATTCAAGGTGCTTCAGCTGATATGACTAAACTTGCATTAATATATGTAAGAGAGTATATCAAAGAGAACAACTTACCAGTTAAAATGGTAATGACTGTACATGATCAGATTGATACAATATGTGAAGATAGTTTTCTTGATGAGTGGGTGATTGAATTCAAACGCTTGATGGAGAAAGCTGCAGATGTTGTAGTAACCAATGGTCTGCTTAAGGCAGATGTAAATATCAGTGATACATGGGAGAAATAGAAAGTAGAAAAGAGTTTATAACTCGAATGTTTCTGTTTATGAATGAATTGCCACAAGAGAAAAAGAATGATCTCAACACAATACTCTGTTTCCTAGAGTTTCAAATGAAGATAAGGGAAATGGACTACATAAAGCTTGCAGTCAAGAAAATGATTGCAGGTGTAGACGAAGTATCAAGACCTAATTACGCTCAAAAAGCGAGGATGATACATATGTTTGAGTCTACCTTCTCTGAAGTGGATTACCAATTTGTTGCAGCAACTGATGATGAAAAGTTTGAGTTCTTAACTAGTAAATCAACTAAAGAATATGTAGATGGTAAGAAAGACGCAAAAGATTGCGCACGATAAGATAAAGAAAGTGTCCAACAATAAGCAACAACAAGTTGTGTTGGCACTCTCTCATCTTAGTAGTGCTACGAATAGAGAATTAGCAACTCATCTTGGATGGGAGATAAACTCTGTGACAGGCAGAGTCAATGAACTCATGCATAAGAGCCTTGTTACATCCAATGGAACCAAGCTAGATACTAACACTAACAGAACAGTAACGCTATGGGAATTGACAAAGTAGTAACCCACGAGGTTAAAGACAAAGAACAGAGAGCAGCATTAAATGCTTGGGCTGAACGAGGATTTAGAGGCAGTATCATAGCAGGTACTGGTTTTGGTAAATCTAGATGCGGTGTAGTAGCAGTTAATTATACTCTAAGTAAAGTACCCAAAGGGAGAGCCCTTGTGTTAGTACCAACTACACAATTGCAAGACCAATTTGCTGAAGAGTTTCACAAGTGGGGGTATGAAGATTGTTTAGACCGAGTAGATATTATTTGTTACCAAAGCGCACACAAATTAAAGGATGAACACTATGACATAGTAATATGTGATGAGGTTCATCTTGGGCTCAGTAAGATTTACAGAAAGTTCTTCGTAAACAATGATTACGATAAACTACTGTGTATGACTGCAACTCCCCCAGAAGAAGAGGAATATCGCATTCTTCTCTTTAAGTTAGCTCCCACAGTCTACAAGATTACTCTTGACGAATGTGTAAACTTAGGTTTAGTAAGCCCTTATGAAATTTATTGTATTCCTCTTACCTTGACGGGCGAAGAGAGGACACTATATGATAAAGTGAATAGGAAGTTTGTTAAGCATAAGATGGCACTTGGTGATGATGCGTTTAACGCGGCTCGCATAATACTAAGTACCAACAGCACTCCTCATTTGAAGGCAGATGCTGCTGGATTCTACAAGGCCATTCGAGAGAGAAAGAGTATAGTAGATTGTGCGGCTAATAAGGTGGAAAAGTTCAGAGAGATAGTGTATGATAATCTAGACAAGAGGATAATAACATTTGGAGGAGTCAACAAGTTCACGGACGAGTTGGCTGCAAGTGTTAGCCCTTTAGCAGAGGTGTATCACAGTAAGAGAACGATGAAGGAGCGAAAGAATGCTCTTAAGAAGTTCAAAGCTGGTGATGTCAATATACTATGTTCAACCAAAGCATTGAATCAAGGCTTCGATATTCCTAATGCTAACCTTGGAATCATATGCGGTCTAACCTCTAAAGCACTAGCAATGGTGCAGCGTGTAGGTAGGCTGATAAGATTTGAAGAGGGTAAAGTTGGGAAGATATACGTGTTGTATATGCAAGACAGTCAGGAAGAAAAGTGGTTACGAAACTCTGTTCAAGATATGAAGGGAGTTGTGTGGCTATAAAAAATAACTACATAAACATTTTGATATGCTAAAAATAACCTTTACATTTACGAACTCGTTATATGCCATTATAACAGATTTATTTATATTACGATGAAGATCGAGTTAGACTTAGGATTATTGCAAACGGTAGACATGAGTCCAGATGACTTTGTGTATTTATACCTAATCCACAGGCGAGGTTTTAATTACCTCACACAACTTAATCTTAAACCAAATTTAGACGCTCTACAAGAGCAAGGATATGTTAAGCTTGGCGAAGATCCTATAGACCACAAGGTACGACAGAAGTATCTTGACCTATTTCTTACAGATTTTGATCAGATGTTCGCTGAGCTTACCATGACTTATCCGATGAAGGTTACCACCGATAAACGTGATGTACGCATACTTCATGCAAAAGATCCAACAGCAAAATCGAACGTAAAAGCTAAGCAAAAGTATAAGAAAATTGTGGATGGCAAGCTATATAAGCACAAGCTTATAATTACCTGCCTGAATAATCAGCTTAGAATGGAGCGAGATAGATTAGGCTATATGCAAAATTTAGAGACATGGATTAATAACCATACTTGGGAAAAGTATGAAAATTTGGATGAAGATGATACAAAAGACGGTACAGGGCCAAGAATCACGAGATCCCTTTAAGAGCTACGGCTTTGACTCAATAAAAGAAGCTGTTCAAACCTCAGTAGATGAGGTAAAGACAGGTATGCTTGGATTGAGGAAGGTATTACCTACCAAATGGCCAAGATTGAACAGAAACTTACTCGGTGGATTACAACCAGGTAAGATGTATGTGATAGCTGGTAGACCAGGAGTAGGTAAATCAGCGTTTAGTAATCAGCTTATCTTCGATATGCTTGATAATAACCCCAACAAAAAGGTCATAGTACTGTATTGGAGTTTTGAGATGCCTGGACATCAGCAGATTTTAAGAGCTGGTTCCAAGGATGTTAAGACACAAGTGCTTGACCTTCTATCTGTTGAGGAGAAACTTAGTCAGGAAGCCTATGAAGAATACAAGAGTAAAGTACAAGCGTACAATGACTATTCTATTTTCTTTAATAGTATTCCTAGGACTATGCCTTACATTAAGGAAGCTAATGCTTCTATTAGCGCTGCTAGACCTGATGACTTGATTGTGAACGTGTTTGATCACTCACGATTGATCATAGGTAGTGATGCAAAGGAGTTAGACAGACTAAACCTTGTATCTAAAGGCTGTATGTTGATGCAGGCTGAGCTTGGAGTTGTAAATATACTCTTATCACAGTTGAATAGAAACATAGAGCAAGAGCACAGAGCTAAGAACCAATATCAACCATTGCTAACAGACTTGTTTGGTGGTGATAGTATTGGTCAAGATGCACACGTGGTTATAATGTTGCAAAGACCTTATGATCTATACGGCATTACAGAGGAGTATTGTGAAGAGAATCCAGTAGGATTACTAGCTGCACACATTGAAAAGAACAGAGATGGTCTATTGGGAATGATCCCATACGAGGCTGACCTTAGTACATTCACTATAAGCGAAAGAGTTAAGAAAAAGTAGGTAAGAGATCTGAGTATCCTCTTTTAAGACCGTGATTCATACCGATACTGGTAAACCACATGGGCGCCTATCCCTAAAGTGAGTAAGCTACTTGAACGCTACAACACAAGTCCCCGTCCTTATTCTCTTTGAGTGAATAATTCATCTAGGCGGGGCACACACAAAGTAAAGGAACTACTTATTAAAACCATTATGAACAAAGACAGACTAATACACAAGAGAATTGTTAGGAGAGAGTACAAAGATGTTAGAGTTGAGGCTAAACAACGGAGAAGAGAGGCTCTTAAAGCGAACAACAATGTATACAAATGTGCGTACGAACTAATGATGGGACATGAACCTGTTAAAGCATCATCCGGAATAGATAGGAAAGGTCCTAATTATAGGACACAAGGTGCTACTATGAACGGACAAAAACTTTAACCATCTAATCCGACCGATAGCAGCGTGATAGCTATCAATTATTTTAAATCATAGGGATTTAAAAGTCAGCGTTGGGGAGGGCGGGATTCCTTCCCAACCATGGACTAGGTATCACTAGGATAGAGATAAATTCTTGTCTCAAATATAGGAGATAATAGAGACAATATCGCATATCGGAATACGGAATATAAACTAAAACAAGACTAAGATGGA
>Ga0308003_1000171_pt1 | contig 31924 bp, 29 predicted proteins | sample Neamet36_FD_203159 | JGI IMG/M metagenome (GOLD analysis project Ga0308003, IMG submission 203159) | Marine microbial communities from water near the shore, Antarctic Ocean - #36 | ecosystem: Environmental > Aquatic > Marine > Unclassified | place: Southern Ocean | collected 2014-06-06
ATTAGCACTTCGATTTCCAGCTACCCTAACCCCTACACCGATGTGGAATTTAATGGCAACTTTTAATCCAATTGTAAAACACTATTATAATGAAGAGCTCGAGCAAAACCCAAACAGTTCCCTGCCTGCCCAATAACCTAACTAAATCTGCAAAATGGTTGGCTGGCGAAGGTGCAGGCTCTTGGTTTGAGTTCATAAAAGAACCACTAGAAAATACCTATAAAATAAGTCGATTTTCTGCGAGTGGTAACTTAGAGTGTGTGAGCCTTTTTAATACAAAAGCATCATTTAACATCCAAACAGAATACACCATTACTTACCCATCGCACTGTGCCAGGGTAAGTGTACTGCAAGACCAGGAAATCTGTGAATTCATAAAATTATAATCCGCCAGCGGCAGTTTGCATAAGCACAGCACAGAACCATGCTGCATACGTTCCTAATGCATAACCTAGAACGGCTAATAAGACTCCAACCGGAGCAAGGGCCGGATGAAAAGCAGAAGCTACAATAGGCGCAGAAGCAGCGCCACCAACATTTGCCTGAGAACCTACAGCAACAAAAAAGAAAGGCGCTTTAATCAATTTCCCTACTACGAGTAAAACGGTGATGTGTATCATCATCCATACAATACCTATTAAAAACAAACCTGGATTCTCAAATATTGAAAGAGCGTCCATTTTCATACCTATAGTAGCTACCAGAATATACAGGAAGACAGAACCTACTTTTGATGCACCAGCACCTTCGAAAGACTTAAGCTTGGTAAATGAAAGGAATAGGCCACCAGTAGTAGCAATAACAATTAACCAAAAAAACTTAGAGGTTAGACTAAACTTTGCCAAATGTGGAGCATTTTCTGCTACCCATGGAGCAATAACATCTGCACCCATATGCGCAAGACCTGTAAAACCTAATCCAATTGCTATAATAACCATTAGATCTGTTAAACTAGGAACACGTGTAACTTTAGATTGGTAAGCTGCTAAATTGTTTTTTAAATTTTCTATAGAACTTGAATCAGCTTTAAACCATTTGTCAACTTTTTCGGAGATGCCTGCACCATATAACAAAAAGGCCATCCATATATTAGCAACAATTACATCAACTGTAATCATTGCACTAAAAAGCTTATCACTACTACCAAACATTTCTTTCATAGCAGTTTGATTAGCACCACCACCAATCCAAGATCCTGCAATTGTCGCAAGACCTCTCCAAACAGCATCGGGCCCCACTCCACCAACTAAATCTGGGGAAATAGCCGACAATAGCAGTATGGTTAAAGGGCCACCAATTACAATACCGAATGTTCCTGCCAAAAACATGATGATTGCTTTTGGTCCCAAGTTTACAATCCCTTTAAGATCTATACTGAGGGTAAGTAAAACCAAAGATGCGGGCAATAAATACCTTGAAGCCATGAAATACAAGCCTGACTCCTCTCCTGAGATTACGCCCATTGAATTGAGTATGGAGGGTAAGAAATAACACAGCAATAAGGCAGGTATATAAGTGTAAAACTTCTTCCAAACAGGATGATTCGAAGAAGAAGTATAAAAAATAAAAGCCAAAATAATTACTAATATCCCCAATACAGAAGCATCGTTGGTGAAAAGAACTGATTTATCCATGGTATTTTTTTTTGCAATAAATATAGAAAAGTCTCGGTTAAGCGCAACAATTTGTTTTAGTAGATTAAAAACCTACTTACGACTTCAAAGAAATAGTTTGGATTTTCTGCATGTACCCAGTGGCCTGCATTAGGAACTTCAACTATTTGAACATCTGGGAAATGAGTTTCAATTAACTCATGATCTTCTTGCTCAATATAATTGGAGTTTTGACCATCTATAAATAGAGTAGGTTCATGAAATACTGAATCTGCAATTAAAGCATCGCCTACATGATGAATCTCATTAGCAAGAGCTTTTAAATTAAACCTAAAACAGAGATCATTTTTAGTTTTCCAATACAGGTTTTTAAGTAGGAATTGTCTAATTCCTACTTGAGCAAAATGCTGCGACAAAATGGCCTCAGCTTCTTTCCTTGATTTAACACTTGCTTCGTCTACTGCCAATAAACCCGCAAGGATTTCTTGATGATGAGGCGCATAATATTTTGGAGCTATATCTACAACTACTAATTTTTCTACTCGCTCTGGATACAAAGTAGCAAAAAGCATGGATGTTTTCCCTCCCATAGAATGACCTAACAATAAAATCTTATCTAAATGATTAGCATCTAAATATTCCAAGAGGTCAGCACACATAAGTTCGTAATTATGTACATCTGCATGAAAAGACTTTCCATGATTTCGTTGATCTACAATATGGGTCTCAAAAAACTGTCCGAATTCTTTTGCGAGGCCTTGCCAGTTATCGAGCATTCCAAATAAACCATGTAATATAACTAAGGGCTTACCCGTGCCTATGATTTTTGAATGAAGTATATCAACCATTTAATCGAGCTAAATACATTTGTACTGTATTTTCTAAACCGTAATAGAGGGCGTCAGAAATCAATGCATGACCTATAGAGACCTCCATTAAGGCTGGAACATTCTCAGCGAAAAATTTTAAATTATCTAGACTTAAATCATGACCAGCGTTTAAGCCTAAACCTAATTGCTCTGCAAAAATTCCTGCGTCTGCAAAAGGCTTTATGGCCGCCTTAATATTTACCGGATATAAATCGGCATAAGGTTCAGTATACAATTCTACTCTTTCTGCTCCAACTAATTTCGCACCTTCAATAAGTGCTAAGTCGGTACCCACAAAAATTGAAGTACGTATACCCTCCTTTTTAAACTCAGCGATTACTTCTGTCAAAAGTGCTTTGTTTTTTAATGTATCCCAACCTGAATTAGAAGTTAAAGCTCCCGGAGGATCGGGTACTAAGGTTACCTGAGCGGGTTTTACCTCTTTTACCAAATCAATAAAAACGCGATTAGGGTAACCTTCAACATTAAATTCAGTCTTAACAATCGGACTTAAATCTCTTACATCAGCATAACGAATATGTCGTTCGTCGGGCCTAGGATGAACTGTAATACCCTCGGCACCAAAGCGCTCTATATCTTTTGCGACTTGCAACAAGTTAGGAGTGTTATGTCCACGTGCATTACGCAAGGTGGCTACCTTATTGATATTTACACTTAGTCGGGTCATAATTTTACATTTTTAGTAGTAATTACAGAGGGCAAAGTTAAAAAATACTAAGTTTGTACAAAGCATTGAGCTATGATTGCAAGCGATTTAATACAATCTCAAATTCCTGTCCTTCGTCTAACGGATACTATAAAGACAGCTTTAAGCTTTCTTGAGGAGTATAAATTGTCTCAAGTTCCAGTAATAGGACCTAAGGGCTATATTGGCTTATTAGAAGAAGAAGACGCTTTAGGGGCAACCGAAATTAGCAAAATTAAAGACCTACAACACGTTCTTTTAAATCATAAAATTCAGGTTGAAGAGCCTCTTTATTCAGCATTGAGTTATTTCTCTAAAACCAATCTTAGCCTTCTGCCTATTTTAGATGAGAATCAGAAATATTTAGGCTGTTTAACTGCAGCAGATTTATTCAAAAAAACCTGTGAGTGGCTTAACGTTGACGAATTAGGAGGTTTATTACATTTAGAGATTAAGCAACAAGATTATAGTCTGGTACAAATTTCTCAGATTATAGAAGCTAGCGATGCTAAAATTATTAGCTTGGTATGTATTCCAAATAAAAAGGAGCCAACATTACTAGAGGTAATTATAAAAATAAATAGAGAAGAACTCTCTAGTATTATACAAACATTTGAGCGATATGAATATAAAATTATCGCAACACATCATAAGAATATTCACCAAAAAGGACTGGACGATAGGTTCGGTTCATTTATTAGATACTTGAACATATAAGTTATGAAAGTAGCTGTTTATGGAAAACAATTCCAAGAAGACGTAGCACCTTTTGTTCTTGAACTTTTCCAAGAATTAGAGAAGGCGCAAATGGAAATTTTGGTGTACGAACCATTTTACGATTTCCTATCCAAACAAATCAATTTAAATTTATTCTTAAATACCTTTAACTCGTATTCGGAATTAAAAAACGACATCGATTTATTTGTAAGTGTTGGGGGCGATGGAACTATACTAGACGCAACAACCTTAATTAGGGATACTGAGATCCCAATAATAGGGGTAAATACTGGGCGACTGGGATTCTTAGCTGATATTGCAAAAGACGAAATCCCAAAAACTATTAAACAGTTGGTTAATAAACGCTATACCATAGATCGGCGTACTTTATTAAAACTTGAGACCGAAGAACCTATTTTTGGAGAGCTAAACTTTGCCTTAAATGAAGTTACTATATCGAGGAAAGACACCACTTCGATGATTACAATTACGACCTATATTAACGATCAGTATTTAAATTCTTACTGGGCTGATGGTTTAATTATATCTACGCCTACTGGCTCCACAGGATACTCCTTAAGCTGTGGTGGCCCTATAGTAATGCCCGGTTCCAACAATTTTATTATCACACCAATAGCACCTCACAATTTAAACGTAAGACCACTCGTTATTAGTGATGAATATGAGGTGAAAGTAAAAGTAGAAGGAAGGGCAAATCAGTTTCTAGTAGCACTTGATTCTCGCATACAAACAATAGATGCAGGCGTAGAATTAACGATCAAAAAGGAAGACTTTAAAATAAATATGATCGAGACAGAAACACAAGATTTTGCTAGTACTTTACGAAACAAATTGCTTTGGGGTTTAGACAAAAGGAATTAGTTCTATAAACACAAGTAAAACACTATATTTGCAGCCTTTTAGAGAGCTTTATGATAAAGGAACACTTCTTTTTAATAGTCACATTATGCTTCTGTGTAGTCGGATATGCCCAAAAAAACGAATTTGGTTTTTTCGTGGGTAGCTCGGGCTATTATGGAGATGTAGGGTATGAAAAAGCAGAGCAAGTGCTACTTCATCAATCTCCTGCAATTGGGTTTATGTACAAAAGAAACGCCCACGATTACCTAAGTATTAGAACAAGTATACAAGCAGGAAAAATTAAAGCAAGCGACGAATGGGCGAAAAACCCAAATACAATCGCTCGGAATTTAAGTTTTGAATCGGCTATACTAGACCTTAATTTAGGATTTGAATTTAATTTTTTTAAGTTTAGTTCTAGAAAAAGAAAAACAACATATAGTCCGTATTTATTTGCTGGAATTTCGGGGATTCTATTCAATCCAAAAGTAATGGGGACACAAATAGAACTCCAACCATTGGGAACAGAAGGGCAAGGTACTCAGCTCCCAAATACTGGTAAAAAATACAGCCGTATGGCTTTGGCAATACCTTTTGGTTTTGGCTATAAAATGAATGTAAGTAAAAAATGGTCTCTCGCTTTCGAATGGACTTGGAGGTCAGCACAAACTGATTATCTAGACGATGTAAGCACCGTTTATATAGATCCAAATTTACTTAGCTCTGAGGCTGCAGCATGGAGTAATCCATCAGAAATAGAGATTACTAATGGAAAGAGCCGAGGGAATACAAACAACAACGATTGGTACAACTTTACTGGAATTACCTTCAGTTATAAAATTAGAAACAAAGCCCATAAATGCCCTAAAGCATTACTACCCTAAATGAGTTTATTGTTAAAAAACATTAATACCGATAAGATTCCACAACATATTGCCGTTGTTATGGACGGTAATGGAAGATGGGCCAAGAAAAATGGATTTCTACGGGCTATCGGGCATAAAAGTGGAGTTAAAGCGGTTAGAGAAGTAGTTCAAGCATGTAACGACATAGGGGTTGAATTCTTAACGCTCTATACTTTTTCTACGGAAAACTGGAATAGACCCAAAGTAGAGGTAAATACATTGATGGAATTGATGGTAGACTCTTTAACTAAGGAGTTGGAAGGCTTTATGAAGAACAACGTAAAGATCCTTACTATTGGAGACACAGAAGATTTACCAAAAAGATGTAAACGGAAGTTTGCAGATGTGGTAAGTAAAACAGAAAACAACACCGGTTTAAATTTAATTTTCGCACTGAGTTATAGTTCAAGAAAAGAAATTACTTCTGCAGTAAAAAGTATTGCAGAAGCAGTCTTAAAAAACGAAATTAGCACCGAAGAAATTAATAGTGAACTAATAAACAAATATTTATATACCGCTGCTATACCAGACCCAGACTTACTGATTAGGACTAGTGGTGAACACAGAATAAGTAATTTCCTACTTTGGCAATTGGCTTATTCTGAATTGTATTTTACTCCCGTTTTATGGCCTGACTTTAAAAAGGACGACCTGTTTACTGCAGTAATTGATTATCAACAGAGAGAAAGACGATTTGGAAAGACTAGCGAACAGATCAACAAATAACATGAAAAAACTATTTTTTATACCCTTACTATTCCTTTTTATCGCGCCATTAAAAGCGCAAATAAATGTGGGAAATACCCTAGAAAACGTATCCTATGAAAGACCCGTGGAATATGAAGTTGCGGGTATTACCATACAAGGAATTACCAATCTAGATAAAAATGCAATTATTACGCTGTCAGGATTAACTGTAGGTGATAAAATCATGATTCCCGGAGAAGAAATCTCCAAAGCGATTACAAAATTATGGGCGCAGAATTTATTTGCAGACATTCAAATTGAAGTCAGTAAAATACTCGGAAACAATATTTTCCTCGCCATTACTTTAGAGGAACTTCCACGATTGTCGAAATTTGGTTTTATTGGAGCTTCGAAATCTGAAGTAGACAAAATTAGAGAAAAAGTAGAGCTTGTTAAGGGTAAAATAGTAAACGACAACCTCATAAATAACACACAACATATAGTTAAAGAATACTTTACAGATAAAGGGTATCTCAACACTCAGGTAACTATTAATCAAAAGGTAGACACTACTGTAATCGCTAGTGTAATTCTTGAAGTTGAAATTAATAAAGGAGAGAAAATAAAAATTAATGAAATTAATTTCTCTGGAGTTACAAAGTTTAAAACAAAAAAGTTAAAACGTCAATTAAAGGAAACGAAAGAGAAAAGCTTTTTTAGAGTTTTCAAAACTTCTAAATTCCTTAACGAGGCATACCAAACAGACTTGCAGAGTATCATAGCCCTTTACAATGAAAAAGGATATAGAGATGCTCGAATTGTGGAAGAAGAAATTACAACTGTTTCTGATAAATTAATTGGAATTAATCTTACAATTGAAGAAGGATTACAATACCACTTTAGAAATATATCGTGGTTGGGTAACACCAAATACAAGTCTGAATTCTTAAATCAAATGTTGGGAATAAAGGCCGGAGATGTATACGACCAAAAGATGATGAGCGAGCGTTTACAAATGAGTATGTCTGGAACAGACATCAGCTCATTGTATATGGACGATGGTTACTTATTCTTTAATATAGACCCAATAGAAATTTTAGCAGAAGAAGATTCAATCGACTTTGAAATTAGAATCTACGAAGGGAAACAAGCAACGATAAATAAAGTTACAGTTAGCGGAAACACGAAAACTAATGAACACGTAATAATGCGTGAGATTAGAACGAAACCGGGAGAGCTATTCCGTCGTTCAGATGTTATACGTTCCCAAGAAGAACTAAACAGGCTTAATTATTTTAACCCACAAACACTTGGTGTTACCCCAAAGCCAGATCCTCAAACAGGGAATGTAGATATAGAGTATACAGTTGAAGAAAAACCATCGGATCAGATTGAATTACAAGGTGGATGGGGAGCAGGTAGAGTTGTAGGTACTTTCGGATTAACCTTTAACAACTTCTCACTTAAAAACATACTCAACAAAAAAGGTTGGTCACCATTACCTTCTGGCGATGGACAAAAGATTTCTTTAAGAGCTAGCTCGAATGGCTCCTACTATCAAAACTATTCATTCTCTTTTACTGAACCTTGGTTAGGAGGAAGTAAGCCAAATGCTTTAAGCTTTACTGTATACCACTCAATACAAAACTACAGTACAGACGATGTAGAAAATAGAATGGATATTACAGGAGTAAATTTAGGCCTTGGTAAAAGACTACGATGGCCAGATGATTACTTCTCAACCAGTCAATCTATAAGTTTCCAACAATATACATTATCAAACAGACAGCTAGTTCCAGGATTTAGTAATGGTGTTTCTAAAAACATCACCTATAGATCGGTGATTTCTAGAAGCTCTGTTTTCGATCCTATATTCCCTAAAGCAGGTTCTCAATTTACCTTAACAGGGCATTTCACACCACCCTATTCTCTTTTTAACGACAAAGATTACAGTACTATGACGTTAGAGGATAAATACGAATGGTTGGAATATTTCAAAATTAAAATGAGCAGTACGTGGTATACCAATCCATTTGCGAATCTAGTAATCAAAGCACATAGTGAGTTTGGTTTTTTAAGAAGCTACAACGACGAAGTTGGTTTACCACCATTTGAACGTTTCTATATTGGTGGAGATGGGCTATCTGGCTATGCCATGGATGGTAGAGAAGTAGTAGGATTAAGAGGTTATGCAAATCAGGCTGTTTCGCAACACTTACCAGGAGGTGGAAGTATTTATAGCAAATACTATTTAGAAATGCGTTACCCATTATCGCTTAATCCTAGTTCCACAGTTTATGCTACAGCTTTTGCGGAAGCCGGTAATGCATGGAGTGCTGGACGAGAATTTAATCCGTTTGAGGTTAAGAGAACTTTAGGAGTAGGAATTCGTATTTTTATGCCGATGTTTGGTTTATTAGGTGTGGATTTTGGACATGGTTTCGATCCATTAGAAGGTTCTACAGAAAAGAGTGGATGGCAAACCCATTTTTCTATTGGACAACAATTTTAAATTATATAAATTCGCTCTATGAAAAGGTTAATATTAGTACTCAGTTTCTTTTTGATTTCGGGTTCAACTTGGGCTCAGAAATTTGCTTACGTGGATTCTCAATTTATCTTGGAGCACATTCCAGAATATAAACAGGCACAGCAACAGCTGGATGATTTATCGTACGACTGGCAAGAAGACATAGAAAAAGCATACCAAGAAATAGACCAGTTATATAGAGCCTATCAAACAGACAAGGTCCTTTTAACAGACAAAATGCGTCAAACTCGTGAAGACGAAATAATACAAAAAGAAAAGGATGCAAAGGCTTTACAGCAACTGCGTTTTGGTACAGAAGGAGACTTGTTTAAAAAGCAAGAAGAACTTATTAGACCTATACAAAATCAAATTTACAACGCTATTCAAGAATTCTCTAAAGAAGGACGGTATGGAGTAATATTCGATAAGTCAAGTGATTTATTGATGCTCTATGCAGATGACAACCTAGATAAGAGTGAAAAGATATTGGATAAGCTTGGTTACGACTATTAATCTCAACAAACGAAAAATGAAAAAAATCTCAGCTATTGTATTGGTACTATTAACTTGTTTTACAAGTTCAATTTTTGCACAAGACAAATTCGGACATATCCACTCGGAACAACTCCTAATGGTAATGCCAGAAACTGCAGATGCAGATAAAGCGATACAAGAGTACAATCAATTATTAGAAGCGCAAGTCCAAGCGATGTACGGTGAATACCAAACAAAGGCTGGAGAATTTCAGGCAAATGAAGCTTTAATGACAGAAATCGTTAAAGAAGCAAAGATCAAAGAAATTCAAGATCTTGAAATGCGTATTCAACAATTTCAACAATCGAGTCAAGAGAGTATTCAGCAAAAAAGAAATGAAGTTTTAGCTCCATTACTTGAGAAAGCTCAAAATGCTATTAACTTAGTAGCCGAAGAGAATGGCTATACTTATATTTTCGATATAAGTTTAGGTTCAATTGTATTTGGTAAAGAATCGCATGATATTATGCCATTAGTGAAAGCTAAATTAGGTATCCTATAACAACAACTACCTTATTGAAACATCCCTTCGGGGATGTTTTTTTTGCATGAAAAAAACGAATCCCATAGGAATATTTGACTCTGGAATAGGAGGCCTTACAGTTGGACATCAGATAACTAAACTGATGCCAAATGAGCGTATAGTCTATTTTGGAGATACAAAGCATCTTCCTTATGGAGATAAGTCCGGAGAGGCCATTAAAAATTACAGCACTAACATTACAAAGTTCTTAATAGAACAAAAATGTAAAATGGTTGTTATAGCCTGTAATACGGCTTCTGCTTTAGCATTTAATGAAGTTAAAAAGTGCTGTACTGATTTGGCAATCGCTATAAATGTAATAGACCCCGTTGTAAATTACACAAGTACGAGCATAGCAGAAAAAGTAGGAATTATTGGAACTAAAAACACAATTAGCTCTGATGTATATGCCTCAAAATTAAAAGAGAAAAACAAAACAATTTCCGTTTCTTCTTTAGCAACTCCACTACTTGTACCTATGATTGAAGAAGGTTTTTATAAACATAAAATTTCTTCTACTATAATTGCCAACTACTTAGAAAACGAACAACTTAAAAATATTGATTTTCTAATACTTGGCTGCACACACTATCCTTTAATTGAAGACGAAATAAAGCAGTATTACACTACTAAAGTCAAGATTATTAACTCTGCAAAAATCGTATCTAAATTTGTAAAAGAAAGTCTAGTCGAGGCTGATTTACTAGCAACAGAATTACCTTGTTCACCGCATCAATTTTTTGTTTCCGATTATACCGATTCTTTTGAGCAAAGTGCACAACATTTCTTTGGAAAAAGAATTAACCTAGTGGAAGTAAAGCTTTAATACTTATTCTAATAAATTCATTAGAGCGTCCATATTAGGACTTAAAATAATCTCTATCCTCCTATTCATTGCTCTATTTTCAGGACTATCATTTTCGACTAAAGGGCTATAAGGACCTTTTCCAGCAGCAGTAATGTTCAATGAGTTTAATCCTTTATTATTACTTAATATCTTTACAATTGAGGTTGCTCTCATTACACTTAAATCCCAGTTATCTTTTACTAAACCAGAGCCGTTATAAGGCACATTGTCGGTGTGACCTTCTACTAGTATCTGTAAGTCCGTTTGGCCTGCTAAAACCTTAGAAAGCTCCGTAATAGCATCCTTACCTTTCGTACTAACTCTCCAACTACCAGAACTAAACAATAAACTGTTTTCTAGCGAGACATACAACTTCCCTTTGCGTTGCTCTACAGTCAATCCTTCTCCTTTAAAGCCTAATAAGGCTTTTGCTACACTACTTTTCAAACTGGTAAGGTTCGCGTCTTTTTGTTTTAATAAATCATTTAGATTAGCGACTTCAAGTTCTCTAGATTTTATGGCGATTTCTCTTTCTTCTAATCCTACTTCCATCTGACCTAGGCGCTCCATCAAATCCTTATTCTCCGAAGCCTGTTTTGCCATGGTAGTAGAATTGTTTTTCATTAAAACCTCATAGGAATTAGTTAAATCATCATATGCTCTCGATTTACGTCTAAATTCTTTACCTAGTAAAATAGTGTCATTTTCTAATGAACTAGAACGAAGAGACAGTCTAAATACAGAAGCATTTAACTCCGTATTAAAGAGTTCCAAATCGTTGTGAACTAGATTTAGGGAATCTTTAACAGAAGTTATACGAGCAAAATCGGAATCTAAGTCTTTGAATTTCTTTAAAGAAACACAAGAGTGCAAGGATAAAACACACATCGTCAACATTAAAATATACTTTGGCTTCATCTTTGTAAAATTAGGTTCAAACATCGTACTAATTTAGTAGTTTTGCGGCAGAATCAATAACATCTTATGAAACGAAATTTATTTTTCTTTAGCGTGCTTTTGAGTAGTCTAGTATTTGGACAAAACGACAAACAATGTGGTTCAACACAAATGCGAAATATAGAAATCGCTAAGAACCCTAACTTAATACAGAATAGAATATCCTATTTACAACAACTAGATTCTCTAAGAGATTCTCAAGTTAAAATGGATGATGATATTCGCACAATCCCTGTGGTTATTCATGTAATGTATACCGATGGATCAAGTAATATTTCTGATGCTCAAGTTTTTGATGCGATGGAAATTATAAATGAGGATTTCAACAAACTTAACTCTGACACCACTGCAATAATAGATGCTTTTCAAGCTATTATTGCTGATGTAGGGGTAGAATTTAAATTAGCGAAAAAGGACCCTCAGGGTAACTGCACAAAAGGGATTACACGAACTTACTCACAACTCACTGATAACGCAGGAGAAAATGTAAAAAACATTATTAAATGGGATCCCAGTAAATACCTAAATGTCTGGGTGGTTTCGAATATAGAAATTGGAGCTGGTGGTTACTCGTATTATCCAGGGGAAGCACCCAATAATGATGCAAATGCAGGGATTGTAATTTTAGCCTCTCAATTTGGTAGTATTGGAGAATCGAGCAATACTAATTCTTCCAAGAGATCGCTTACGCACGAAATAGGACATTACTTAAACCTATCGCATACGTGGGGAGATACAAACGAAAATAATGTTCAACAAAATTGCAATTTTGACGATGGAATAGAAGACACTCCTGAAACTATAGGAACAAATTCTACCTGTAATTTGAGTCAAGAAACTTGTGGTAGTCTAGACAACGTACAGAATTACATGGACTATGCTTCTTGTCCTAGAATGTATACAAACGGTCAGAAATACGCTATGAGAACAGCCTTGGACTATGGGTCTTCTTGGCATAATGCACCTCGAAATAATTTATGGACAACACAAAATTTAATTGCAACGGGATTATTAAACAATGAAGACAGCGACGATTGTATTGCAATAGTAGACTTCTCTACAGAGTCTGAATTGGGTTGTATTGATCAAGAAATAGAATGGCGTAACAACTCGTATAACTACGATACTGAAGCCAATTTCACATGGAGTCTTGAAGGGGCAACACCGAATACATCAAATGAAGAAAATCCTGTTGTAACATATAGTGAAGCTGGCCTATACAATGTAAGTTTAACGGTAAGTACCTCAGGAGGTTTACAAACTCACCTTGTAACCAATGCCATTTACATCAACAATCCAGCTGATAAAATTTTAGCTCCTACAGAATTTAAATTTCAATCAAATGAGTTTCCTTCTGGAGATGATGATGCGACATGGTATATAGATGAGAATTCTCAAACCTATGGATGGAGTTGGAACAGCGCATCTAGTACCTCGGAGTCTGGATCAATTAGAATAAGGAGTTCGGTATTTGACGGTAATGAACACAAAAACCTATACTCACCTATCTTCGACCTTTCAAATGTACCGGTACCCTGTTACCTCTATTATGACTATGCTTATGCAAAGAAATCATCAAGTACTAATGATGTATTACGTGTAAGAGTATCGGAAGACTGTGGGACAAATTGGCTTACAAGAATCACAAAATATTCAGATGACTTAGCAACCGTTAACGGGAATCAGATTTTCACTTTCACACCAGATGACGATGAGTGGGCAACACAAAAAATCAACCTAAGTCCATGGGCAGGAAGAGATCAATTACAATTTTTAGTTGAATTTTCTGGAGAACAAGGAAACTTCCTTTACCTTGATAATATTCGTTTTGCAGTTCCGTTTATAGGAATAGAAGAATTAATTGCCGAAACTTTAAACCTAGAGGTTTATCCAAACCCAAACAACGGAAATGCTTCAGTGAAATTTAATGTACTTAACCCACAAACCATTCAGTTAGAGTTAGTAGATATATTAGGAAATAGCATTCATAAAAATAGTGCCAATTACAAAACTGGTGAGTATATATTAGATCTGGTAGACTTTAAAGAAAACCTAAATCCGGGTATGTATTTTCTTAATTGTACAATTGGAAACTATAAAGAGACCCAAAGAGTTCTTATTTATTAAGTAGTATATATATTAAAAAAAGCACCTGTTTCTATATAGAAACAGGTGCTTTTTTTGTGGGTTGTTAATCAATAGTAACCAATATAGGACAATGGTCCGAATGTTTAGCTTCTGATAGTATAGTGGCTCTTGTAAGACGAGGTAAAAGCGATTCACTAATCATATTATAATCTATTCGCCAGCCTTTATTTCGCTCTCTAGAAGCAGCTCTATAAGACCACCAAGAATAATGGTGTGGCTCTTTGTTTAAATGTCGAAAACTATCTACAAAGCCACTTTCAATAAAGGTACTTACCCAAGCTCGTTCTTCTGGTAGAAAACCTGAAGATTTTTTATTAGAAATTGGATTGTGTATATCGATCGCTTCGTGACAAATATTATAATCGCCTGAAATAATTAGGTTTGGGATTTCCTTTTTAAGTTCATTTATATAATCAAAGAAATCGGTAAGAAAGTCAATTTTATAATCTTGGCGTATACCACCAGTAGTACCAGAAGGGAAGTATGCAGAAATAACAGAATAGTCTTTAAAGTCTGCTCTAATAACACGTCCCTCGAAATCATATTTCTCTATTCCACAACCGTACTCTACATGAAGTGGTTTTTCTTTACACAAAAGAGCAACTCCACTATAGCCTTTTTTTTGAGCAGAAAACCAATAATGATGGTAACCCAATTCTTCGAAAATACTAAGATCTAATTGATCAGGATGTGCTTTGGTTTCTTGTAAACCTATTACATCGGCATTGGTAGCCTTTGCCCATTCTGCCCAACCTTTTTTTAAAGCTGCACGAATTCCGTTTACATTGTAGGATATTATTGTTGGCATAGTAAAGTGTATTATGAACTTCAAAGAAAATAATAATTATCAATTTTTAATGGTGATTGATAAATTAATTCCAGGCTATAATTTAAATTCTTCATTTACATAAATCAGTATTTATTAAAACAGAGCTCATTGAATTATTATACAATGCCATAAGATTACGAGGTCATTAAGATTCAGCAATTAAGCCCTATCTTTAATTTCATAAAAAATATTCTAAATGTTATTCAATAATATATTAAATCTGTTTTACCCAAAGCTTTGCGGAGCATGTTCATCAATAATAATAAATTGCGCAGATGAATTATGTTTAAATTGTGAGATACATTTGGTTTATGAATCAGTCCCAAACACAACAAAAATAATGAAGGCATTAAGGGGAAGGCTAGAAATAGAAAATGGAGTATTTTTTATAGATTTCACCAAAAAAGAAGGCGTTCAGCAAGTATTACACTCTATAAAGTATCAAAATCAAAAAAAACTGGCTATTTATTTAGCAGAAGAATTTACAAAGAAATTAGGTGCTGCATTTTTCGAAACTATAGATGTGCTCATTCCAGTACCTCTACATCCAAAGAAATTTAAAATTAGGGGATTTAATCAAGCAGACTTAATTGCAACAGGAATAAGTAATTGTTTTAAAACCCCAATAGATACAAGCACACTACAGAGAAAGAAGTTTACAGAAAGCCAGACAAAAAAGAACCGAATAGAGCGTTGGGAAAATGTACAAAACGCATTTGAAGTAAAAGATAAAACTACCTTACACAAAAAACACATCCTCTTATTAGACGATGTGTTTACAACAGGAGCTACGCTGGAAGCTTGCATAAAAACCCTTCAAAAAGAAGTTGATTGTAAGTGTTCCATTTTAACACTTGCTCGTGCTTAAGTGCTCAAATAAGAATTAATCTACTAGTCGCATTTCCGGAATAATTCCATCGACTAAAAGACTCCCTTCTGTTGCAGCTTGAATTTCTTCTACACTCACACCAGGAGCTCTTTCTAAAAGTTTAAATCCGCCTTGAGGTAGCACTTCTAAAACAGCTAGGTTAGTAACCACTTTCTTAACACAGCCAACTCCAGTTAAAGGCAAAGAGCATTGTGTAAGTATTTTAGACTCTCCCTTTTTATTTGTGTGCATCATAGCCACAATAATATTTTCTGCTGAGGCAACTAAATCCATTGCTCCACCCATACCTTTCACCATTTTACCAGGAATTTTCCAGTTGGCGATATCACCATTTTCCGAAACTTCCATTGCACCCAAAACAGTTAGCTGTACATGTTGGCCACGTATCATAGCAAAACTTGTAGCAGAGTCGAAATACACAGCTCCATCTAAAGCAGTAATCGTTTGCTTTCCAGCATTAATTAAATCAGCGTCCTCTTCATTTTCGTATGGAAAAGGTCCCATTCCTAAAATCCCATTTTCAGATTGAAACTCTACAGAAATTCCTTTTGGAACGTAATTCGCAACCAAAGTAGGTATTCCAATACCTAGATTTACATAGGTATTATTTTGAAGCTCTTGAGCTATACGTTTTGCAATTCCGATTTTATCAAGTGCCATATTACTTCTTTCTGATGGTTAATTGCTCGATTCTTTTTTCGAAACGTTCCCCTTGAAAAATTCTTTGAACAAAAATTCCAGGTGTGTGTATCTCATTTGGATTTAACTGACCTGCCGGAACAAGTTCTTCTACCTCGGCAACAGTAATTGTACCAGCCATAGCCATTGCAGGATTGAAGTTTTTTGCAGTTGCCTTAAAAATTAAATTTCCTGCAGTATCTCCTTTCCAAGCTTTAACAATAGCAAAGTCTGCGGTTAAGGCGGATTCTAAAATATGTGGTTTCCCATTAAACTCTCTTACTTCCTTACCTTCGGCTACTTCGGTTCCATAACCAGCAGGAGTATAAAAAGCAGGAATCCCTGCACCACCAGCTCTACATCGCTCGGCCAACGAACCTTGAGGGATTAAATCTACTTCTAGCTCGCCACTAAGCATCTGACGCTCGAACTCATCATTTTCTCCAACATAAGAAGAAATCATTTTCTTAATCTGCTTTTCTTGTAGTAATAAGCCTAAACCAAAATTGTCTACTCCTGCATTATTAGAAATACAGGTTAGATTTTTGGTTCCTTTTTTTACTAGTTCAGCAATACTATTTTCAGGAATACCACAAAGACCAAAACCTCCTAACATTAAGGTCATGCCATCTTTTACACCTACGAGTGCTTCTTGTACATTTGAAACTACTTTATTTATCATCTCTTCTCTTTTAAACTCACTAATTGGATCTCAAAAATCTTACTTACAAGGAATTAAAACTCTTCGCTATCTTCATCAAAATTGAGTGTTTCCTTATCAAACTTACTACAATCCAATTCTATACTTAGATCATTTGGTTTTTCAAAATCAGCTTTTGAGATTCCTAAATCAGAATTCTTATAAACTCTAGTCATATACTCACCCCATATAGGTAAAGCCATATTTGCACCCTGTCCGAGGGTAATACTTCTAAAATGTACCGATCTATCTTCTGCTCCAGTCCAAACACCGGTTACCAAGTTAGGTACAACGCCCATAAACCAACCGTCCGACTGATTTTGTGTAGTCCCTGTTTTACCTGCGATTTGATTTTTAAATCCGTACTTCCAACGCAATCGAACTCCCGAACCTTTGGTCGTTACTCCTTGCATGAGGTTAAGCATAACATATGCTTTCTCTTCGTTTAGTACTTCCTTAGTTATAGGACTGAATTCATCTAAAACAACTCCATTTTTATCTTCAATACGATTTAAGAAAATTGGACTGGTATAAACTCCTTTATTTGCAAAAGTACCATATGCTCCTACCATTTCGTAAACCGACACGTCTGGAGTACCCAAACAAATAGAAGGCGAAGCAGGAATTGAACTTTTTAAACCCATTGCTCTAGCCATTTTACGAACTTTTCGAGGGCCTACTTGTTTCATTAAATAAGCAGTAATAGTATTTACCGATTGGGCAAGAGCATCTTTTAAGTTGAGTTCTCCACCATATTTTTTACCAGAATTATTTGGGATCCAATCTTCTTCTAAACCCCAAGATTCTTTTTCGAAAATCACCTGTACGTTAGGCAATTTAGTACAAGGCGAATAATTGTGCTGATCTATAGCTGTAGCATACACAAAAGGCTTGAAAGTAGATCCTACTTGTCGTTTGGAGTTTTTTACATGATCGTACTGGAAATAATGATGATCTATTCCACCTACCCAAGCTTTAATAAAACCTGTTTGTGGATCCATAGACATCATTCCGGTTTGCAGTATAGACTTATAATGTAAAATGGAATCCATTGGAGAAAGGAGAGTATCTACACCACCATTCCAAGTAAATACATTCATTGTAGTGGGCTTATTAAAAGCCTCTTTTACTTCATGCTCACTTGCTTCTCTATTTCTCAATAAACGATAGCGCTCAGAACGTTTCATTGCAGTCGTCATCAAAGTATCAACTTGACCAGATCGTAGCTCTTTATCAAATGGAGCATTTACATAATCGGCTCCTTTACCATCCCAATGTTGGTAAAACTGATTTTGTAAATGCGACATATGGGTGGCCACAGCTTCCTCTGCATAGCCTTGCATACGCGAGTCTATAGTGGTAAATATTTTTAATCCGTCTGCGTAAATATTGTAATCTGTACCGTCTGGCTTCTTATTCTCCTTCACCCAAGACTTCATATACTTTCTAAGATGTTCTCTAAAATAAGTTGCAGAGCCATCGTTATGATTATTTCTTTTAAAATCGAGTACTATCGGGAGACTTACTAAAGAATCTTTTTCAGCTAATTCGATAATTCCATTTCTATACATCTGACCTAAAACCACATTTCTTCTATTCAGTGCGTTTTCAGGGAATCTTTTGGGATTGTATAAAGAAGGGTTTTTTGCCATACCAACTAATACGGCTGCTTGTTCAATGGTAAGTTTATCGGCTGTAGTATTAAAGTAAATTTTTGCTGCAGATTTCACCCCTACTGCCAAATACAAGAAATCAAACTTATTAAAGTACATAGACAAGATCTCATCTTTTGTGAAATTTCGTTCCAGACGCACAGAGATCACCCATTCTTTAAACTTCTGTTTTACTCGCTCAACTTTTGATCGAGAAACATTGGTGAAAAGCATTTTAGATAATTGCTGGGTAATGGTAGAACCTCCACCAGAGCTTTGCCCAGTAAGAGCACCAAAAATAGCCCTTGCAAGAGATTTCGCATCAATAGCGGAATGTTCTCTAAAACGCTCATCTTCGGTAGAAATTAGTGCATTTACTAAATGTGGAGAAAGTTGATCGTAAGTAATAGGTGAGCGGTTTTCGTAAAAGAATTTACCCAACAGTACTCCATCAGAAGCGTAAATCTCGGTAGCTAAATTTTGTTGAGGATTCTCTAACTCTTCAAAGGTGGGAAGCGGACCAAACCAAGCCATAGAGGCAAACCAAACTCCACCTGCTATACCAAGTATGGGAACTAAAACGCCCAACCAAAAGAATCGGATTAACCAACTTGTAAGTATCTTCTTAATATCCATTTAATTTACACTTTCGATTCTTAAGCCAACATCTTCAAGACCATAAAGCATACTACTGCGCATACCTTGTCTCAATTTAAATTTATAAACGCCTTTAGCTAAGACTTGTGATTCTTTGTAATTAAAAATGTTGTGCTTTATTGCACCCACTCCACTGCCAATCCATTTACCACTAGGTTCGGCTAATAAGTATTGAAGGGTGTCTATAGTACGTTCTCCCAATGGATTTTGTACTTCCACAAACAAAAATAAATTAGAGTATAAATAATCGTTGTTATTACGTAACCCAATGAGGATATCGAACACTTCACCTTCAAAAGGATTGAGTTCTACTTCAAAATCTATCGACTTCGAAGACTCCCAACCTGCATCATCAATAGCCAAATATTCGTCGTAAACCTTATTGCTGTCGCAAGAAACAAAGAGTAAGAGAATGGCTAAAAACGCGAATTTACTCAGAGCTTTTGTTCTCATTATTATTTGCAGTTGCTTTATTTTCATTCGGTTTTAACAAACTTCTTTGTCTTGAAGGTCTACGTTTTGGTTTCGAAGCACCTTGATTTTTATTCGGGGATTTCTTTGAGCCCTCAGCTTGAGTAGTCGTTTTTGCCTGACCTGGATTAGAAGCACCTACTTGTACTTTCTGATTTGCGTGGACAGGCTTTTTATTTCCGGCAGTCTTATTTGGACGCTTTTTATTGCTAGATCGTTTAGAAGCTGCTTGTTTATCAAAACGTGTAATACTATCCTGACCCACTACATTTTCGTAATCGGGTTTAGCAACTTCAACGTATGCCTGAATATACATCTCCAGAGACTCTGGTAATTTATCTTGTTTGTTGAGTTCTATAATTTCCTGAACCTTATCTAGGTTCAGTTCGACAAATTTAGAGGGATCAGAACGGTAAGAATACCAAGCTTTACGACGGAAAATATCCATTTTTTGTTGGAAAGCATCTCCCTTTTTTGTCTTTAACTTTAAGTTCGTATCGGGAAAGTCTTTGAGTGCTTCCACATACATATCTAACTCATAGTTTAAACAACACTTTAACTTACCACATTGCCCTGCTAACTTCTGAGGGTTTAGAGATAACTGTTGGTATCGTGCAGCACTTGTACTTACCGATCTAAAGTCATTTAACCAAGTACTACAACAAAGTTCTCTACCACAAGAACCTATACCACCCATACGTTGGGCTTCTTGACGAGTACCTATTTGACGCATTTCAATACGAACTTTAAATTCGTCTGCCATCAATTTAATAAGCTCTCTAAAGTCTACACGACCTTCGGATGTATAGTAAAATACAGCCTTTATATTGTCTCCTTGAAACTCAACATCCCCAATCTTCATGTCTAATTTAAGATTGGAAGCTATTTCTCTGGCCTTATACATTGCCGGAGTTTCGCGCTCCCTAGCGGATACCCATTTTTCAATATCCGATTCGGATGCGTGGCGGTATAACACTTTTACCTGCTCACTATCTTCTTTAATTTTCTTTTTACGCATTTGTAAGCGCACGAGTTCTCCTTTTAAAGAAACAACTCCTATATCGTGGCCAGGGCTTCCTTCTACCGCAACGGTATCGCCCATTTGAACACTAAGATCATGTTTGTTTAGAAAAAACTCTTTTCGTCCATTTTTAAATCGGACTTCTATTATATTGAAAGGTTCCTGACCAGATGGTAAACTCATATTAGAAAGCCAGTTAAATACAGGCATTTTACCACAATTTCCAGTACTACAAGATCCTTTACTTTGACAACCTGGGGCATTGCCCGCGGTTGTTGAACAGTTCGTACACGCCATTTTTATGTTTTTATCAGACCGCAGTCTGTTTTAGTTTTTTATGGAGCAATCGAGCAATTTTAAAAGAAGTGTCTAAGAATAATATCTTAGGATTGGCATTTCTTTCAATATGCAATTGCGCCATGTTGAGCTCCTCCGTTATTTCCATACAGTTTTCTGCATGTATAAAAGGAGCAAATTTCTCCATGGTGAAGTTCTGACCGCTCACGTTCATTTTCATCATCGCGGCAACACCATAGTTTTTCAATAATGCATCTCGCATTACATTGGATGCATACAAGAGAAAACTTTTCTGGTTTTCTCTTCCTGCTTTAGCCATGGTCTCAGACCACAGCACCAGTTTGTCGATGTCTTTTACTTGTAAGGCGCTAAAACACAAGCGCATCCACTGCACAAAACGCAAAGAATTCTCCTCGGCATCTTGAGAGTATTCAGCTAATTTAAGGGCCTCATTGATATTACCCTCTACTAAAGCCGAAATCATTTGAGCTTTGCCCTGTTCAATATCACGATTTATCAAATAGTTAGTTACCTCAGCATCAGAATAGCGTGGTACCTTAAATAATTGCGTTCGAGATAAAACAGTTGCCAACATATTTTCCTCGCTTTCTGCGACAAGCAAAAAGAGGGTTTTATGTGGAGGCTCTTCAATAATCTTTAACAACTTATTTGCCGCTTGAATATTCATTTTTTCAGGCATCCAAATAAGCATCACTTTTGTGTCACTTTCATAGGGCTTCAAACTCAAATCTTTTACAATATGAGTGCTTTCTTCTACAGAAATTATCCCTTGTTTATTTTCAACACCAATATACTTAATCCAATCGAAAAGAGAAAAATAAGCATTCTCCTTTAAAACTAATCTCCATTCGCTTAAAAAATTCTTACTTATTGGCTTTGCTTTTACTGAAGGTGTTGTAGCCACAGGGAATACAAAGTGCAAATCTGGATGTACATATTTTGTGTGTTTCACACAAGATGAACAATAACCACAAGAATCTGCAACTTGTTTATCTGTACAGCCTACAAATTGCGCAAAAGCTAAGGCTAAGGCTAAATTCCCACTACCGTGAGAACCTAAAAACAACTGCGCATGTGGCACACGTTCTTCACGTACCATTTGCATTAACAATTGCTTACTTTTTTGTTGCCCTAAGACTTCTTTAAATAACATACTTCAAAGATACACTTTGCTATGAATTTCCATCTATTCTTCCTCACTTCTTAAACCCTGTTTATCTAGTGCTTTTTCGAAGTCTAAACAATTGAATTTTACTTAAAAGTCTTTAAATATAAACTTCTATAAAAGCCACTTTTTTAAGACTAGTTCACAATATAAAGGCTATTAAATTTTTAACCAATAACATTCAGCTTTTAACTACTAGAAGACTTACTTTTGCTAAATGAAAACAATAGACCAAGTAAATTTTGAAGGCAAAAAAGCCTTAATAAGAGTAGACTTTAACGTACCCTTAAACGATAAATTCGAAATCAGAGACGATACTAGAATTGCAGCTGCAATACCTACCATAACAAAGATTCTTAAAGATGGAGGTTCGGTAATTTTAATGTCGCATTTAGGAAGGCCTAAAAATGGTCCAGAAGATAAATACTCGCTTAAGCACCTAGTAAAACACTTATCGACTAAGCTAAACTTAACGGTAAAGTTTACTCAGGACTGTATAGGTTCTGAGGTAGAAACGACTGTAAGTAAGTTAAAAGCTGGAGAGGTACTCTTATTAGAAAATTTACGCTTTTATGCTGAAGAACAAAGCGGAGATACTGAGTTTGCTAAAAAACTAGCTAAGTTAGCTGATGTATATGTAAACGATGCTTTCGGTACTGCACACAGAGCGCATGCATCTACGTCTATAATTGCAGATTTTGTTGGCGACAATAAGTGCTTTGGCTATGTAATGGCAAATGAAATTGCAAACCTTGAAAAGATTGTAAATGAAGGTGAGAGACCAATTACAGCAATTATGGGTGGCGCAAAAGTATCTTCCAAAATTACCATCATCACCAAATTAATGGACAAGGTTGATAAAATAATTATTGGTGGTGGAATGTCCTATACTTTTGTAAAAGCAATGGGCGGTAAAGTAGGAGACTCCTTAGTAGAAGATGATAAATTAGAATTAGCACTTTCATTAATCGCTGAAGCAAAAGAAAAAGGAGTTGAGTTATTAATTCCTGTGGATTCGATAAATGCAGATGCATTTTCGAAGGATGCAAATACTGTGGTTACAGACATCGATAAAATTGAAGATGGATGGATGGGATTAGACATAAGCGATAAAACAAAAACGATTTACAGAGAAGCAATTTTAAGTTCTAAAACAATTCTTTGGAATGGGCCTATGGGAGTATTCGAAATGGATAAATTTGCTGAGGGTACAAAATTTGTTGCCAATGCAATTGCAGATGCTACAACGAGAGGAGCTTTTTCTTTAGTTGGTGGTGGAGATTCTGTTGCAGCTGTTAAGAAATTTAACATGCAAGACAAGGTAAGTTATGTTTCTACAGGTGGTGGAGCTATGCTAGAGTATCTAGAAGGAAAAGAATTACCTGGTGTAAAAGCAATAAATAGCTAATACAGGTTCATTATAACAAAAAACCCTTCGATAACTCGAAGGGTTTTTTTGGTTTAAATAGCTTCTATTGCTCTTTCTACTTCTTCTTTTTTCTTTTCAAACCCTTCTAATATCGATGGATAAATAGCTTGAGACTGAGTAAGAATAGGATTATACAAAACAGATGCATTAACAATTTCATCTTTCACAATTCCAAATTGATTATTTATACGATCGAAAAACAGAAGCAAAACCGAAAGAATTAATAAGGCTTTTATTCCTCCAAAGAGAGCACCCATTAAACGATTCACAAATCCAAGTGCAACTAATTTCACCAACATTGTTAAAACCTTACCTGTTAAGGTAATCGTTAATACAATAAGCAAAAAGGTAAGCCCATAAGACGCTAGTTGTAAATAAGAAGCTTCTATATCTAGCACCTCATTTAAGTACCCAAAGGTGATAGAAGAAAAATGCATAGCACCATAAATTCCAGCCACCAAAGCTACTAAAGACGCAAGTTCTAAAATAAGACCTTTCGTAAAACCTCTATACAAACCGTATAAAATTGGGAATATTAAAATGTAATCGAAATAATTCATAGGATAATTTATAAAGTAGAAATGAGATTGCAAAGAACTTTGTATTTTTGTCCAAAATAAACAGATGAGAAATCAAGAATCAAAAGAAAAGTGGGATAATCTAGTTGCCTTTGTCTCAAAAGAATTTGGAGAAGGTGAAACGCTAGACCTCCAATCAATTTTATTTCTTATTGGAATACAAGAACTAGGAAAAGGTTACCGCGAATTTTCTAAAGAAGAAAAAACAGACCTACTCCACATTGCTATTTGCAGACTCCTTAGTAACTATGGATTCTATGAGCTAGAAGGAAGAGACAAAGAAGGATGGCCACACTATACAACAAATGAAAAACTCCCTCCATTAAAACCTGGCGAACAGACTATTTTAATGAAAGAAGCTGCGATAGTATATTTTGAAGCAAGCGGAATACAATTATAAAAATTGTATTATTCGTAAACGACTACTGTGACTTTTACGTTTTTATCCTCTTCTAAAACTATTAGACCTTCTCCACGATAATTATCTTGTTCTGCAACGACTTTCATTATCGCTTCATTTTTGAACTCAAATGACACAACACCAGTAGAATCAGTATATGCTTCACGATCAACTACATGTACATCGTTAACATCTACATCGGTGGTAACTTTAAAGCCACTCATTAAGTTTCCTTGGTTATCTATAATGGTAACTTCTGCAGTGTAGAAATGAATTACTTCTTCACAAGAATTTAAAGATAACACAGTTATAAGAGCTACAAACAAGCTCATAATGCCAAATAATTTACGTTTCATATGTCCTTAATATTTAGTAATATTGTCCGTTGATAAAAGCCAAATATACAAATTTTCACTCATCAAATTTAAATCGGTGAAATAAAGCTCAAAACATGCTAAACAAGATTAAAGAACACATACTTCTAGTAGAAAATTTTGAGGCTAAGTCACTAGAGCTTGTTGAAAAGTTTAGAATCGATTATTTAGGAAAAAAAGGCGTTTTGAATGACTTTTTTGCAGCCTTTAAAGAGGTTCCTAATACCGAAAAAAAAGAATTTGGTCAATTTGTAAATGAGCTTAAAAACAAAGCTCAAGAAAAAGTTAATCAACTCAAAGAAAACTTAGAGCAATCGCAAGAAAATGTAGGATCTGGCTTAGATCTTACTATGAGCGCTGAATCGATGCGATTAGGCTCGAGACATCCGCTTTCTATTGTGAAAAATGAAATTGTTGAGATTTTTGCTCGTTTAGGTTTTACAATTTCCGAAGGACCAGAAATTGAAGACGACTGGCATAACTTTAGTGCCTTAAATTTACCCGAAGAACATCCTGCAAGAGATATGCAAGACACTTTCTTTATACAAACCAATCCAGATGTATTATTAAGAACACATACATCATCTGTACAGGTAAGGTATATGGAAAAGAACCCCGCTCCTATACGTACACTTTCTCCCGGTAGAGTATTCCGTAATGAAGCTATTTCGGCTAGAGCGCATTGTATATTCCACCAAATTGAAGGACTTTATATTGATGAGAATGTTTCTTTTGCCGATTTAAAACAAACACTTTTACACTTTGCGCAAGAATTTTTCGGGAAAGAAACCGAAATCAGATTACGTCCCTCTTACTTTCCTTTTACCGAACCTAGTGCCGAAGTAGATATTTCTTGTAATATTTGTAAAAGCAAAGGATGTAATATATGTAAATATACAGGCTGGGTAGAAATTTTAGGTTGTGGTATGGTAGATCCAAACGTATTGGAAAACTGTGGGATAGACTCTAAAAAATACAGTGGTTTTGCTTTTGGAATGGGGATAGAAAGAATCACCATGCTTAAATATCAAATTAAAGATTTAAGACTGTTTTTCGAAAATGACATTCGCTTTTTGGAACAGTTTACAAACGCTTAACATAAAGTTAAAACAAAAAAAATCACTCTTTCGAGTGATTTTTTTTTGCTATAAATAGTTGTGTCTAATTATTTAACCAACTGGAAATCGATTTGCTTTTTAACTAAATCTACATTGCGAACCCGAACTTTTATAGAATCTCCCAATTGGAAACGTTTTTTAGTTCTTTTACCTACAAGACTAAAAGTCTCTTTGTGTAATTCGTAATGATCGTCTTTAAGATCGCGCATAGAAACTAATCCCTCACAAAGACTTTCTTTAAGTTCTATAAACATCCCGAACTCGGTAACTCCAGAAACAGCACCCATAAACTCCTGACCTACTTTACCCATTAAATATTTTACTTGCATGTATTTAATAGACGAACGCTCAGCATCGGTAGACAATTTCTCCATTGCTGAAGAATGTTTACACTGCTCTTCTATAGCTTCTTTTTCGGTAACCTTTTCTCCATCTAAATAACGCTGCAATAATCTATGCACCATAACATCTGGCCAACGGCGAATAGGAGAAGTAAAGTGAGAGTAATAATCGAAGCCTAATCCATAGTGTCCTATGTTTTCTATGGTGTATTTAGCTTTACTCATAGTACGTATAGCTAAAAGTTCCACCATATTTTCTTCTCGCTTACCAGAAACATCTGCCAATACTCTATTCATAGAGTTCGCAATATCCTTTGGCGTTTGCAAATTCATTTTATGACCAAACTGATTTACAAAAGTTGAGAAATTGTTAATTTTCTCTGGATCCGGATCGTCGTGAATACGATAAACAAAAGGTTTTTTACTTGGCGTTCCATCTGCTGCTTTTCCAATAAATGCAGCCACTTTTCTATTGGCCAACAGCATATACTCTTCAATGAGTTTATTAGCGTCTTTGGCTTGCTTAAAGTAAACACCCGTTGGGTTTTTCTTTTCGTCTAACTGAAACTTCACCTCTACTCTATCGAAAGTAATTGCTCCTTCCTCTATACGTTTAGCCCGCATAATTTTAGCGAGCTTATCCATTAGTAAAATTTCATCTGCAAACTTCCCTTCTTTCTTCTCAATTACTTCTTGAGCGTCTTCGTAGGTAAATCTGTGATCAGAATAAATAACTGTTCTACCGAACCATTCGTTTAGCACTTCTGCTTTATCGTTGATGGTGAAAATGGCAGAAAAACAAAGCTTCTCTTCATTAGGTCGAAGTGAGCATACCTTATTAGATAATTTTTCGGGTAACATAGGAACCACACGATCTACCAGATATACGGAAGTAGCTCTTTCGTAAGCTTCGTCGTTTAATAAAGTTCCCTCTTGTACGTAATGAGAAACATCGGCTATATGAATACCAATTTCCCAATTTCCATCTTCAAGTTTTTGAATAGAAAGCGCATCATCAAAATCTTTTGCATCGTGCGGATCAATTGTAAAGGTTAAAACCTCACGCATATCTCTACGCTTGCTAATTTCCTCCTCCGAAATAGTTTCTGGGATAGATTCTACAAAAGCCTCTACAGACTCTGGGAATTCATAAGGCAAACCAAATTCTGCTAAAATAGCGTGAATTTCAGCATTATGCTCTCCTGCAGCACCCATTACAGTGGTAACTTCAGCAAAAGGGCTCTTTGCATTTTTAGGCCAATCTAATAAGGTAACAAGTACTTTATCTCCATTTTTAGCACCATTCAATTTATCTTTAGGAACGTAAAAATCAGTTCCAACTCTAGAATTGTCAGGCGTCATAAAACTATGACGAGCGTCTACTCTCATATTCCCTACAAAAGTAGTTCTTCCACGTTTTACGATTGAAACTACAACACCTTCAGGGTTTTTTCCGGTATGGTTTCCAGTAAGTACAATACGAACAATGTCGCCACCTAATGTTTGCCCTGCATTTCTTGCAGACACAAAAACATCTTGATCCATACCATCGCAAATCACATAACCAGCACCAGAAGTAATTTTTTCTATTTTACCTTCGTAAAATTCTTGGGTACTATTTGCACCATACTTACCATGCCCAATTTCTTTAATTGCACCTTCAATAACAAGGTTTTTTATGATAAACGAGGTCTGGTGTTTGGCAATTTTATCTTTAACCTGTAGCTCGCTACAGATATCTTTAAACGTTACAGGCTTAACTGTTGCATTACACAAATCGATTATTGTGCTTTTAAGTTCCTTTAAATTAGGTGACTTAGCCGTTTGTTCTTTGTTTTTTATCTTCTTTCTCATTGTATGTAAAAATAGAAAAAATACGAGGTTTATAGTGCTTGGTATGCTAAGAATAAAAATTAAATGAACTTAGCAGTCAATTTATTAAGAATATGTATATTTGAAATCCTTAATATGCGGACTGCTCCACATAGTGAGCAATACAATTAATCAACAAGTAACTATCTCATAACAAATGAAAAAGCTTATAGCAATTACATTTAGCTTATTTACGGTTATCTCAACAGCATCGGCTCAAAACTGGTGTGGTTCTATGGAACATCGTGACGAATTAAACTCTGAACGACCCGAAGTAGCCAAGGAAATAGAAAGAAAGTTTAACGCTTTTAACAAGCTTCAACAAGAAAATGAAGCGAGTGGAGTGAAGAATTCTGATCATTATGTGATCCCTGTAGTTTTCCATATCATCCATAAAGGAGGAAATGAAAACATTTCATTTGCACAGATTGAAGATCAAATGAGAAGTTTAAATGAGGATTTTGCTTATTTAAATGAGGATAGCGAGTTAACTCCTGATGCTTTTAAAGCATATGCTGGAGATGCAAAAATCGAATTCAGATTAGCTCAGTTAGATCCAGAAGGAAATTGTACACAAGGGGTAACTCGTACATTTTCTCAACTTACTTCAACTGCAAACAACAACGTTAAAGAACTTATCCAATGGGATCCATACAAATACTTTAATGTTTGGGTAGTAAAGGAAATAGACAAAGAAACTAGCTACGGTACAATTTTAGGATATGCACAATTTCCTGACGAATTGTGGAGTAATGCTGCAACTGATGGAGTTATATTAAGAGATGATTATTGTGGATCTATTGGTACTGCCTCTTCTCAAGTAGGTAGAACATTAACGCACGAAGCTGGTCACTGGTTAAACTTACGTCATATTTGGGGAGATGCTACATGTGGTACAGATCATGTAAATGATACACCAGCTGCAGAAGAACCAAACTTTGGGATTTGTTTAAATGACTACCCATACCGTATTAGCGTAATTGGTGGAGACACTATTAACTCTGGATGTACACCAGACGCAACGACTCAGATCATTTCTCAACTAAATGGAGAAATGTTTATGAATTACATGGATTATAGCGACGATAACTGCATGAACATGTTCTCTTTATTACAAGGAGACAGAATGCGTTCTGCAATAGATGAATTTAGATCAGTATTGGTTTCGGAAACTAACTTAATTGCTACGGGGACAAATGATGACTATATTTCATCAGTATGTATACCTACACCAGAATTTACTGCAGACTATATTTATGGATGCCCTGGAGATGCTTATTCGTTCTTTAACGAAACTTACAATGTAGATTATTCTTTAGACAGTGTAGTGACTTACGAATGGACCTTTGAAGGAGGAACTCCAGCAACTTCTACAGAAGAAAATCCAGAAGATATTATTTTCTTAGAAGCAGGATTCTTTCCTATTACTTTAAGCTCTACTAATTCTGCAGGTGAAAGATCTTTATTAAAAGAAGCTTATATCACCGTTACTGATGATGAGGCAAATATGTCTTTCCCTTATATACAGAATTTTGAATCTACTGAATTCCCTACTTTCCCTACAGAAAGCTGGAACTGGTTGGTAAGTTCACAAATAGATCCTACATGGAACAGAACCACTGAAGCAGCAAGCCCAACAATTACTGGAATTGATGGAGGTGTTAATAATGCAGCTCTTAGAATTAGAAGTGCCTCATTTACTCGTGAAGGTGATAGACATACTCTTATTACTCCAACGATTGATTTAAGCAATGCTACTGCACCTATTAATGCTTATTATGATATCGCATATGCTCAAAAGAACATGGGTACTAACGATAACTTAAGAGTGTATATAAGTGATGACTGTGGTAGAACTTGGGTCTCTAAGAAAAACTACGACACAGAGTCTTTAATCACTAATGACGGTTCTACTATCTTCTTACCATTTGTACCTACAGAAGATGAATGGGAAAGATTCCAAGTGAGTTTAAGTACTCTTGCAGGAGAAAAGAACGTTCAAATTAAATTTGAATTGATTGGTGAAAATGGAAACTGGTTGTATATGGATAACTTTATTGTGAGTAATTCAAATGAAGTTTCATTATCAGAAACAATCTTTGGAGATTTAGCTATTTACCCAAATCCATCTCAAGGAGATGTAACAATAGAATTTGAGCTTTACAAAAAAGCTACTGTAAAAATTGCATTAAGTAATGTATACGGAGCTACTTTAGCTACCGAAGTATTGAATCTAGATGCTACTAAAAACAGTGTTCAACTGAATAGTCTTTACCCTAATCTTAAAGCTGGGGTTTATTTTATTCAACTAGAACAAAATGGAACTACAATGACTAAGAAGGTTGTTATAACCGACTAGTTATTTATCTATTTCAAAAAAGCTATCTCCTTAGAGATGGCTTTTTTTTTGGTATAAACAATTATTGTAAAAATCAAAACACCTTACACAAGCTATATAGATAACAGGCTCCATTAGGAGTTAAAGCCTTTAATTTTTATGAATCAAACGGCGTAATCACTTTATGTAAGAACAAGAAACACTAGCAAACTATAGTACTATAGGCTTTGGCATCATCTTTGTTTTACACACTACTAAGTTTGAAAGGTGTTACTTTTTAAAGTATTTCATTTCAAGTTTTAGGGATTTAGATTAAAAGCTCCACTTCGGTGGAGTTTTTTTATGCGTAAATAATTAAGTCAAAAAAGATTGGTTGACTCAGTCATATTATTCAGCAATTAATATTTCATAGTAGGAATACACAAATCTACATTTGTGGCTGATGTATATAAGAGAGAACTATTTTAGTTTTCGTAAGGGTACAAACTTCAAATATACCAAGGACAAAATCAAAAATTAATTGAAATTTGAACGAGATAAAATGAGCATTCCTATGCCAGCAGATAAACAAATGTTTGCCGAAATAAGGCAAGCAGAACCACTGATTGTGGATTTACACAAAAAGTAAAGAATGATTAGTTTAGTTTGAAATTTATTGGAACTGTAAAGCTACAAGGAACAGGTTTACCCTTTTGCTGTGCAGGTTGTAGTTTAGGGATTGAATTTATCAAGTAAAGTGCTTCAGCCTTTAAATAAGGATCTTCACCCCTAACAACCAAAGCATTAATTATATTTCCAGATATATCTATTACAAATTTAACAAATATCTTTTCAGAAACTCCCATTAGTTTTGGGATAAGAGGATACTTAAAGTTTTCACGAATGTGGTTCATTACACCTTGCTGAAAACACATATAACGCTCTTCTTCAGAAACATCATCACATCCTGGGAAAATTGGTTTATCTTCTACTATGGCAAAACTGTACTCATCAATTTCTTCATCGCACAAACCATCACTTATTAAATCATCAATAGTATCTAATGGAACGACTACATCTAACTTCTCTAAGGTTTGGTTTGGATTCTTATATTCAAACCAATTAATCAAGTCAAGACTATTGATGGCTGAATAAGTCAATCCAAGGTCTCTTTTAACAGAATATGGTACACTATACAAATAAGTTCTTATTTGTTGG
>Ga0308003_1000172_pt1 | contig 31905 bp, 28 predicted proteins | sample Neamet36_FD_203159 | JGI IMG/M metagenome (GOLD analysis project Ga0308003, IMG submission 203159) | Marine microbial communities from water near the shore, Antarctic Ocean - #36 | ecosystem: Environmental > Aquatic > Marine > Unclassified | place: Southern Ocean | collected 2014-06-06
CACTTGATATAACTTCAGCAGAAAAGTTTATTACTGCACTGGCAGGGATAGAGATCGATGTCTCTGATGCTGCTGTTACAATACCTTTTGCATTTACTGTTACGTTTGCTACTTTATTAGCTGATCCATATGCTCCTGCAGTTACACCTGATGTAGGTATAGTTACAGCACCTGCTATTACAGATAATCCTCCTGAAGCAGGGAATTTAGCAATACCAGTAACTGATGTAGATGCTATTCCTATATTACTCTGAATTGTTGTCCATTGTACTAACGATGTTGCGTTATCAATTTCAGCTATGATTAAATCACCTGCTTCAACAACTTCACCAAAGAATGTACCTGCAATATCAATTGCAAATGTCCAACCTTTTGATACTGCAATAGGTGTACCCCTACTATCTAATACCGGTGTATTTGTTGCGGCATTATACCCACCTTGGTAGATTAATGCTCCCGATCCTACGATAGACGAATCTACATAGTTCTTAGTTGCTGCATCTTGAGCAGCTGCGGGATCAGCAACGTTAGTTAATTTATTGTTGTTAATATTTACATCTCCTTGAGCTACACCTAAAACGTTTAAAGGGATATCCGAGATAGCCGCTTTTCTAACAGCGTTAGATAAGTTAGAGTCACCCAATAAGATTAAATCAGCTCCTTCTGCATTACCAGACATGCTAGATGCATCTCCAATAACTCCTGATGCTGTGTAATCAATAGATACTGTTGGATTAACTGTAGATGTTCCTGTAATAACTATACCAGAACCTCCTAGAACGTTACTAACAGTTCCTGAACCATTAGACGACGCTGAGGTAATTCTACCTTGAGCATCTACTGTAATATCTGCACTTGTATAAGTACCTGGTGTAACTGATGTATCATTTAATGATGCATTTACAATAGGAACTGTTGAAGTACCTGTTATAGTAGTTGTCACAGTTGAACCTGCTGAACCATCTAAAGATATTACTGTACCTAGACCATCTAATGTGATCCACTCCGATCCATTCCAGTATCTAATTGCTTTTACACTTGCAGTACTGTCATATATGATCTGTCCTTCACCTAGTGGCGTTGCCGGAGGTCCTGGGCGATTTTGTATTAATACATTCTGGATCTCTAATCCAGTAAGGTTTATTGCACTTAAAAATTTAATTGCCATAGGGATAGTTGTTTATTTATATTTATATTAGTTTAAAAACGCTTGTCCTGAGAATGAACTCGAGAATGTTATAGTTAACGAATTTAGATCCGTATACTCAACAGTTCCTTGCACTTGCTCACTAGATGAATCAACTGTAGAAACTGATGGGAATTTATTAAGATTATGTACAATAACCCATTCCGAACTAGGTGCTGACTGTGTAAATGTAAATGATAAATCTCCTGTTCTTTGTAGGTACTCCTCTGAGCCTCCCACCGCAGGTAAAATAAAGCTCCCTTTTAATCTAGTAACTTTTATATGTCCTCCCCAGTAACGATCGGTAGCTCCCGCTACACCACCAGAACTGATTAGTAATGTGGAAATATATTTATTAGCGGGTAAATAACCTACCCAAGAAACTTTCTTGCTTTCCCCTGAAAACACATCAGTACTACCAAATATCTCCCATGCTGCTGGAGCTGAGTTTCTTTCTACTGTTTCGTGCCCTTCCCATGTATCTTCCTCTCGGTACGTAGCAGTCGGAAGTAAATCAGTTGTTGAAGGCGCTATGTCAGAGTGAACCATCTGAAGAACCCAATTATTAGGGTTGGTAAGTATAAATTCTTTTGATTGTATAATAGGTGATATCTCTACTTCATAGTATCCGTCTATTGTTGGGTAAAATGCTAGCCCATCCTCAGATATCTTGATACCCATACTTTCGTCACCAAAACCAGCAGAACCTACAGCGGCACTGTGGGCCACATATGTTCCAACCACAGTGGTGTGTGATGATATTGAGTTCTTCTTGTACTTATGTAATACACTCGTTTGTTCATATGTGTTACCAGGAAGTATCCCCTTATCAATCATAAGCCAGTTATCCGCTACTGCAGAGTCTTCTCCGTTAGGCAGCATAAATAGATGGTTATAAATATCAACCGTAGTCATATCAACCAAGCTTGCTCCCCTAAGGTCTACGTACCTGTTATCTGTTGAAGTCGTGGGACCTACAAATTTCTGGATATATGCAGCTTTATTAGGGGACTGCGTTAATGCTGTCTCTCCTAATACTGATCCAGTAGCTAAAAACATTGGTTCCACATCCGTCCAACCAGGTAATATAGCTGTAATAGCTGTTGTTACGTTGTTTGTTATAGTCTGCGTAAGTGTTGTTTGTGTAGGATCTAACGTCCATGTGAATACACCCCCTACGTAATCCCCTTGTGCCCATCTCTGTACATCAGTAACAAAACGACGCATAGATCCGTATAACATACCAGACGTAGGAAGCTGAGCAAAAGATGCTACTGGCCCTAGTCTGTTATCTAGTGGTTGTTTTAGTTGAGGTTCTAGGTTATAATTTATTTCTACTGGCATAACTTTAATATTTTATTGTGAATGTTTTAGGTCCAGAAACTATCTGCGTATCGTAATTAAGTGTATACACTTGGTACCCTGTGGCTGTAGTTACTGTGAACATGTCTGATATAATCATTTCCATGCCATGGTTATCTACAATCCTCTTTATAGGAGCAACGCCAACGGGAGCAGCAAATATAATTCTTCCTACGGTAGCGCCGTTAGTTATTGTGTATGTTCCACCTAAAGGTCCCGCTTGTAATGTGTTTAATACAAATGATGATGGTAAAGGTAGTAAACCAAAACTAATAGAGGCTACAGATGTGATATAAATTACATCACTTATTGTAATATCTGGGTTACCCGCCGAAACTAAAAGCACAGAAGCTACTACGACGTACGTACCTCCAACTGAAGGAATATTTACAATATCATTAGTAACTGTGTTTATGGCATTTGTTGTAACAACAATACCCGATGTTACTGTCGTTACTGTGTGTGAGTCAATAGTGTACCCTGTTGGGAGGTTATATACCGAAGACGTAAAGTCAAAAGATACATCCGTGCCTGCCATTATGTTGGTACTACTTGGAGTAGTTAATACCACAGAAGCCGAGGTGCTCGTAGATGATGGTACTGAGGGTGATCCCCCAGTAGCAGCGCCTTGTTGAGCCACTAGCTCGCTTATTACTAAATCATATATGTTATTCTTCATGTGTATTAATTAAATGAATCTATTATTGTTGTTATTACCCCCTGCACCTTTACATGGTCGTACCCTTCGTACATAAACTTTACTCTTACTCCTTTATCTCTTACTCTTGCTCCCTCTACTGTTGCAACCTCGATATAAAGTTCATCTTCTATGTAGTCCATAGTTTGGTGTATTATACCGAATTCTATATGGTCGAAACCCCATGTTGTGGGAAGCTGTGTTGAGACAATGATACCTAAATTATTTAGAACCTCATTGTAGTACAGCCCGGAATCTAAAAAGCTAATTCCTATTATGTACGTCACCCCTAGGTGAACCACAAATCCTCCTGCGATACGCTCTGACTCCTCTTTGCTAATAGGTATCAGTCCATCTGTTGATACAGAGGTGAAACACGCCGCACCGTTTATAACCGATGTAGTTATATCACTACCCACTGACTGTAGTGGCTCATGGTAACGTTTCATTAGCTGAACAGTAGAGCTATTAGTGGTTGCGAATGATTCGAAGTCCACTAGCCCATCTGCTGTTGTGTACGTTACACGCCCCGGAAATGCGTAGTTTGTAATCGCCTGCATGTTAGTTATTATTTTCTGAACGTGCGGGTCAGCAGCTAGGATAAACTCAAAGATAAATTTACCTTGGTTTCCATAAACATGACACGTAGGAACTAAATCTGAGAAATGACTCCATACGTTGTTACCGTTTATCAGGTCAAACGAGTTTAGCTTATCCCCTATGTTGAACATAATACTGGGACTGTATGATAGTCTAGACACCCACGATGCTGTCGTCTTATTATAGTACACACTAGAATACTCCCCTTTAGTTTCTGCGCCTAATAAGTGTCTTATGACTCCTTTAGATACTGCAGGATTTAACGGATCCTCTCTTGAAATCGTGGAGAACGCCTCCTCATATGTATCTAACAGGATGGGCGTCTCAGGAACTGTGTAGAAAGAAAACACTACGTCGTTAAGAACTTTATCAAAGTTACCTACAACCTTAGGCTCCAGCCCGCCTAAAGCTTCCTTGTACTCACGTATAATAGTTGAGACGTTGAAGTCACTAATAATAGAGAATGCACCTTGAACTACGGCCCAGACTTTCCCGCTACTATAATCCATACCGTACAAAACGTCCCCTGTATTAACTATACTATATGGGTCTTTACTCCCGTAGTTATAACTAATTATATTTAGTTTCGATCCTAGAACCTGTGCGTCATCTATATAAACAGATGCGGATCCTCCATCACCTGTAACCATTGTTCTTTCGTTGAATGGTATAATACCAACCCCGTTGGTAAACACCACTATAACAGTATTACTAACCACCTCTAACTTAACTATCGATCCAAGCTCATCACCATAGTCTCTAAAGTTAAGCCCAGAAAAATCGCTGTAGCCATTTTTAAACTCTTTTGTTATATTTGCTTTTGATACAATAACTCTGTTTCTATATCTAGAATTACTTGTAGGGTCTGTTATATTGAACATGTGCTTCGGTAATCCTTCGTTGTACGTGTACCCAAAGTTTAATAACCTACTGTCCCCAGCCGCCTTACCTCTAAGGCTCGCAACAGACTCCATCGGGTGAAAACTTTTAGTCTTACCTGAATCCTCTTTATCCACGTCTACAAGTCTAGTGAAAATGTTAGCATTGTGCTCCGCAACCAGAGGAAACACAAAACCCTTATTTACACTTCCCGCATCTTCGTTCCCTGTATTGAATAGACTTGCATCCCCTTCTCCTGTTCCGGGCAGTCCTTTCTTTCTATAAGGCATTATACTGGCCTTACCTAGAAAGCAGTCGCCATCCAAAACTTTGATATCGGGTGATGTAACCCTACTCCACGAGAATCTCTTTGTGGCTTGCGTGTACGTGGTTCCAAATATACTCGACCCATACTTAGCTTTCCAAGCGGTCTCAGATAGTATTCCTTCTCTTCCGTTATATATTTTTGCTGTTACACCGAAATTAAACCCATCATGCATTCTCTTATTGAATCTCTGCATAGGTTTTGATGTAATAATTTTATTGGCTCTGTCTACTATAGTAGGATACAGATCCGAAACATGTTTAACAGTCGAAGGATATGATGCCACTAACGACGCATCATTACTAAGTGCAGCTAATAGTGGAGAGTATTGGTACCCAGTGAAGTTAACCCCTATGTAACTATTGAAGTTACACATAGATGTGTAAAATGATCCTCCAGTTTGCTTACCAGGTAATGATGCTTCTACGTGTACATTATTCTCTGCTACATCTAAAAAGTCTGTGAATGATAGCATATCAATATGCTCTAATGCACCTCTTTCGTAGTATAATGCTCTATCTGAAACAGAAGAGAAGTTACCAGGACCTGAAATCGTTCCATCACTGATCGAGGTTGCTGTAATATTGTATGGTACATCCCATGTAGGGCCTGAGTTTGTGCATTTGGTTTCAGTGAACTGTACCGGACCAGTAAATAACATCTCTGCGGGTATAACCCCAGGAGTATCTACGGATGCACTCCCATGTGTCATTGCTTCGTATGTGTATATAGTGGGAGACTCGTGGGTTCTCTTAAATGATGATGTCTTATTTAGTCCGTCCTTTAGCGTGTACTCCTTACCTGAGAGTACATCTTTTAGAACAATAGTCTCAGCACGTAGTTCCCATAACGTTATCTCGTGGTCTATCCCAGATGCGGCCGACCCGTCGATACCACTTGACTCCAACCCAGTCACGGATACAATATTATAATCGTCCCCGATACTTTTATGCAGCGTGTCAGAATCGTTAATACCTGCACTTCCATCCCCAGTTATAACAGAGGGGTCTGTAAATTTTATATCTAAATATGTTTCTATATCTTTGAAGTCAGGGTATATTGTTTCTTCCTTATATCGTACAGTACAATTAACTCGTATCATACCGAACGAAGCGCCGACAGCAGGTATAACCACGTATGCAGTCATCTTACCCACGGCCTTTATTTGTGTTCTACCATCACTGGGCGATCCTAGCTTATTCGCAAATGTGTGCACCGAGGTGTAGTTAAATATCTCCACAGTACCTCCGGTAGAATCGTTTATAGCGGATCCTCCAGCTTCTATATTCTTCATTACTACTGTATCCCCTAACGTCAGACCTACTTGTGTAGCATTTAACCTGGTATTAAGTTCTTCATCTAGTAGTAGTCCGTCACCGCTATAAAAGGCAAAATCCTCTCCTTTATTCTCATTGATATACAATGGCTTCGATACAACACCCTGCAACATAACAGATTTGTTAATATTATTGAGGTTGAATTGGGACTGCAGTGATACCTCCTGTATTCTACCTGGCGCGGGAAATGTGCTCCAACCAGAGTCTAGTCGTTCCAGGTGGTTAACATTCTTTCCTATCCCTTCACATACAGGATGTACGTTTTTATTTATACTGTGTAATATATTTAATTCAAATACCTCCCTACTTGTGCCTGTGTAGTGGTTTCCCTCTGATGATACACTCTGAGTACTAGACTCGTGGTACGTGTTGGTTAGCATACCTTGGACTATACAATCCCGAACTCTTAATCTTTTTACAATAAAAAATCCTGCCGTTTCTTCCTTGAACCAGGCAGATGCGAGTAAATTAGCTACGTTTACATGAAGATGTAGTAGTTCCCCGGTTTTTAGATCCGCATTAAGCAGCGACCTACCTTTTTTAGTTCTGAATATACCTAACCTGTTTTCGGTTGTTCCTGCTTTAAACCCGTCCAACTCATTTATTGTGTCGTACGTATACGTAGATCCGGCCACATTATCTATACCTCTTAATGGGAACGCGGGTGATTCCCCTCGACCACCAGATAATATACATACCATAGCAAGTTCGTACGTCTCTGAGGACCACACACCTAAGTTATAGTATAAGTTCATAGGGTCCCCATAACTCTCATCAGCGTCAACAACGTTTATACTAGATGATACCTGTGAAATACCAACACCGGCAATAAGGTCAGCCATTCGTCTGTAGTCCGTACTTGGTGATGAGATATTACCTAGAACCAATGTTTGGTCTATTTGTATTCCTGATGCCGACTCATTGAATGATGAGAATGAAAGATTTAACATCTCCAGATCCATATCCTGAAAATCTTCGTACCCTGTGATTACTAACTCTAAACTACTACTTATAATTGGGTATATTCTATTAATATGTTGCGCTACTACAGACTCGTTAACCTCTGAAGATACTTTGGTGATAGATACATCCAAGAATGAGTATCTAGTGTCTAAGAAGCTTAGCGCAAGTCTTATTGTCTTACCTGTGTTTTCTGTTGATGTTTGACCGAACCCATTAAAAACATGCACGGGTAAAGATGACTCTATAACATCTGTGGTGTTACCGTCTGTATCTGCGTACCTAACGTGGACTCTGTAAGACCCTCCAGGTAACGACCCTCCTGAACCTAATCCTAGGAATTCTAGGTTTGGTACCAAGTCTGTCTTTCTAATTAATTCTGTAAGAATAAATGATGATGCCGAGTACGTATTTCCATCCGTAACTTGATCTCTATCCCCTAAGGTAACCATACTGCCATTAATTCTCATACGACTGTTTATGATCCTAGTCGTGTTACTCTTATCTATAATAACTATATTAACTGTATCATCATAAGACGACTGTAACTCCAATTCCAGCCTGTGACCGAAATCTGCGAAGTTAAATTTATTTGTTCTGAATGGTAGTACTCTCTGCGCGTCTAAGGTCCCACTAACACTAAAGTTGTGTAATGGGCTGTACTTGTCCTCTAGAGGGGCTGTACCAGTTGTATTTAGTACATCCCAATCCGGCGATGGATATGTTCCTACCTCCCCTTGTAAAAAGGTACCGTCTGCGTTATATGTAGCTGATACGATGTATGCTATCTCATCTAACACCTTCACTCCGACAGGGGTGAATCCTTCAGTAAGTTTTACGCTTGTGTGAGCCCCTTTTTTATTATGTAATACGAGCTGATTGGATCCTTCGGTAATAAAAGCAGCATTAACTGCGTCCACTATTATCCCGGCTTGGTCCCCTAATTGGTTTATATCCGAGTTTAGTTTGTTGAATGTATTAGTTACTTTTTTCATTAATGTCTTTTTTACCTCGTTTTTTATTTCGCTTGCTCTGTTTTAGCTTCTCAATAGACCCCGCTTGTATAGAAGGGATATTGTAGAACATAACGTTACCCATATCAGATCGGTAGTAGACTACCTCACCATTTTTAATCTCCCTTAGAATCTTTTTTATAAAGTATGATATAATTCTGGTTACGGAGCTTCCTGTGAGTTCGGGGAACTTATTTCTTAGTGTGTGTCCTGATGTTACCATAGTATGAACAGCGTTAGACTCCATCGCATGACCGTTAACTCGACTAACCATAGCCATGTATAAATGTCTTGGGATCCTAATGTATATGTCATCCTCTCCTACACGACTCATCTTCATCACAGGCTCTAACCCTTTGGTCTCACCGTAGTTAACCCTACCTGAGAAACCCGGAATGTGTTTATCTCTTGTCGCTGTATTAGACGGGAGATCCCATCCTCGGTACACGCGACACGCGTTATGTTTTGATAACCCGGGCATAGCGAAAGCTCCTTTACCTAGAACTGCCATAGTTAGAATTTCCGTGAAACACTCACGAAAAACTTTCGAGGCCAATTCTTCATAAGCTCTCTCGCTATATACATCCCGTAGTGTATCTCTTTTAGATATGCCCCGCTTAACGTAAACTAAGTCTCCTATCGCACTCTTATTCTCTCGTACGATTTCAGCTAGCGACGTTTTAAGTCGGTTGTGCTTATCTAAGTATGTTGTCATATTTTGTAGCTTGAAAAGTAAACCTTTCTGTCATGTGATGTCATTACTGATAACACCCTGTTCATTTCATTCTGTGTAATATGTTCTGGTACCTTTGTCGCTGCCATAGCCACGTCTGATTTCATTTTAATCATAGGTAGTATCTGCATAGCAGCTGGGATGTGCTTGAATACATCTCTTTGTACATCCATATAAGCTAGCCTGTAAGCAATTGCCTCCGCCTCTTTCCTATATAATGATGGGTTACCATCCATATCAGTACAAAGTCCTTTATACCCTACGTGTAATACCTGACCTATATAGATTGGGTCTACTTTTATAGAGTACCTATCTCCTAGAGCCTCTAATGAATAAGGTATATATTCTCCCTCAGCTCTTGTTATTGTTCTTTGCTGGTGGTTGTACATCACGTTCATTCCTGATCTAGATATGAATCCTCTAACGTATGGATTACCTATACCCTGTATATCTAACCAGTCAATAGCATTGGTTTTTGAATCCCATTGATCGCCTGTACTAACGTACAAGATTATAGAAGCGTTACAAGGCAGTATAACTTTACAATCCGCCCCAACTAATGCTTTATGCATATATCGTGCTTTGTACGCGTTTCCGATTTCCTTATAAATGTTATACGCGTGTTCTATGTAGTCACCGTCCTGCATTTCGATATCAAAGTAACTTTTCAGAAGGTATCTCCCGTACATAAAGTCGTACATACCTAAGTGTGGTGCTTCTATATTCATCTTAGTCGTTTAATTGGTTATTCAGTGTGTCTAATCCTCCGTCTCTAAGCGCTGTTGCATTCGCAATGTGTAAGCACTTAATATGTTTCTCCACACCTTTTAGAGCTTCTTTGGTCATTATACATGATTCTTCATCTCTGATTGTACCCGAGATTTCCAAGATTTCGTGTAACATGTAGCCAAAACTCTTATCCAGGTCATTAGATTCAATCTCCTTGGCATCTTTACCTTCCTCTAGAGATACCTCTTGTTGAAGGTACTCTGACATAGTAGACAGATCTATAGTTGTTTTGTATAAGTCTACGCCCTTAGATACCCAGTAACCAGAGATCCCAGGGAATCCTTCCCTAGCGGCTACACAAGCAAACTGACGACACATATTAGATAGTGTTATCAACTTAGGTGATATTAGACTGATGAGGTTACCTTTTTTGGTATTTCCTTTATCTTCTGTTTCTTTTAATACTTCTTCGTAGCTCATAATGCAAATATAGTTATTATTTCTTTACTGTTGTGGTTGTTGTTGTGGTGCTGTCGGTTGTGTGATTAAACCATCCGCCTGTTGATTGGCTAATGGCATAACATTCAGGCTTCTATAGTACCTTATGTACTTTTCTGTTAGTGTATTAATAATCTGAAGTTGTATCGTAGGAGGTGCTGGGTACTCTGTCTCCTCTAGCGAGTATTCCGAGATTACCTGTGAGGGATTGTCATAAATCCCCACTACCTTCATAAATTTTAATCCTATGTACGCAGACATATTGAAGAGCCATATATCCGTAAGACCTGAGTTATCGTGACTACTCAAATCTACCCAAGCAAATGGCCTGTGTCTAGTTGTCATTCTTATTTCGTGATCACGAACCTCGCTCATCCCGTAATACACATCGATAGGATCCCTCAAGTCATTTGTACCTAAGTATAAAACAGGGGATCCTTTACCTAGCCTAGATAGTTTAGGCACACTTATAGAGGGTATAGAATCACCAGGTAAAAAGCATTCACAAGAAGCATTCATAGATCTACACTTAACAGGAACACTAGATTGTGTTTGTGCTAAACTGTTTAAATCTATTTTCTGATTTAGTGATAACGTGTATATTAGTTGTGCCCTGGTTAAGTCTATCTCGTCTATTAATTGAGCTATACTAAATTCCTGATCAGATATTGCACCAGATAGGCCATCCACTACGTGGTTCCTGATTGATGACGCTATTTCGTTGTGTGTCATAATATTTGTTATTGAACAGAGTTATTAATTGCTGCGTTAGTTTGTAGTCTTGGATCCGTGAAATTCTCCAGGATCAATGTAACAGCAACCTTAATGATTTCATTACATACGTACTGAGAATACTCCATCTCTTGAGATGTATCATTAGGTAAATCGCGTTGTGTTTTGGTAAGCTCTACTATACTCGGCTTCTTAAGGTACTCTAAAGATACTGAGGTCAAGGATGTCTTATTAGTCCCACCTACGAATACAATCATATCTCCTTGAGGTTCTGTACCTCCCATAAAACTATGGTAAGGTCTAGTGACATCCGGTTTTAAGTACGCATTGTTTAGAACGCCGTTACCAGCATTAGCTGTCAATCTTTTTGAAACGCTATTACTCTCGAACCCTCTTGGTACACATCGAGCAGATTTAGTGGTCTTTGATGTAGTGTGTACTCCCAGCGCGTGCCAGTAGTCACTAGGCAGCTTAAACCTTATATAATCAAAACCGTACTTCTTACCCATGGTAATAGGTACAGCCGTTTCTGTATAGTTTCCTGAGTAAGCCCCATTAGATCCTGCAGGTGTAAATAACGTATCATATGTCAGTGATATCATATCATCAGACAGTTGCTGGGTTGAAGCGAACAATTGATAGCGTCTATTAAACGATTCTTGAATAGCTTTATTTATTATGTAGTTAAAGTGCTCTAAATGTAGAGAGGGTGACTTTGTCTTTCTCTTCTCTGTTAGAATACTTGTGTAAACCTCTCTTAGTTTCATAATTAGTATTATTATATTCCCTACCTAGAGTGCCAGTATAATTGGTCAGATCCTCCAGGTTATTATAAATTATTTTTAATAAAAAAAGGGGTAGGAATAACCCCACCCCCACCTTTCAGTAATAACAAAAAGTATTAAGCTATAAACAATGCTGCTGTTGTAACAGATGTTGCTTGTAATTTAACTAGTGCTTCAGTTCTTTCGTTACCTACATAAACACCTAATTTAGTAGTTAATGGATCATTTGCTTCTACTAAGATAGCTAATTTAGCTATGTTGTGGATAGTTCCATTAGTTCCTAATTCGTTTTCATGTAAGAATAACGAGAATGCAGATGTGAACGGAGTTCCTGCTAAAGTAGAACCGTGATCTGGTGCTACGAAAGAATGGTTCTCATCATCATGACCTGCGATAGTAAACGAGATGTTTGTATAGTTACCTCTTAAGTCAACCATACTATCTACTGTATCAACACCAAAAATATCCGATGTTGCTGCTGTTGCCATTCTTACAGACTCCTGTAAAAATTTACCTTGACCACGTCCTTCGTAAGAATTAGTGTTAGCTGCACCACCGTTTAAAGGTAATTTAGCTTCGTATCCTAACGCAATTCCAGCTGTCATTCTTGTAAGAGTAACACCTTCTACTGTAGTATCTTCAAAACCTACTACTGACTCAACTAAGATATCAGATGTACTTGATCCTACTGCTACAGTTAATTCCATATCTGCATGGATAAATAACGCCTTGTGAGCTGCATAAGCTGCTGCTATTGCTGTTGCAATTGCTGGAAGAGTAACTGATGTTAATGGTGCTGTACCAAAAACCATACCTCTAGTCTGACCGCTGATACCAGCATGTTGTGACTGGTCTAATCTATCTCTTGTAGATCTTACCTGAATCTTAACTCCGATAGAGTCTCCAATTACAAGTCCTGTTGGTTTAACAGCCGTGAAGTTTTTAGACTCCTTAGATGCTACAACCGCTCTAGCTAATTTGATTGCTTTGATGTTTTTCAACGGGAACGTACCATAACCTGTAATAGCCATTGTATCTGTTAACGCTGTAGGTGCTGCAATTACTGCTCCTGCTGCATTGTAAAACAATACATCTGCACCTGTGTTTAAAACTCTAATTTTTTCTCCTGTACTAAATCCCATAATTAATTAAGTTGTGCCCTTCCTTTAAACCAGTATAAGAAAAGACGGTTTATTTTTTAAATAAAAGTAAGCTGGTGTCCTACTTGGTCCCAATAGTACTTAATTATTCCCGAGTATCAAAATTAAACGCACAAAAAATGCCCTAAAGAGTAATTCCTTAGGGCAACTTTAATTTATATTGTGGTTAACTATTTAATAGTCTCATCCTCTTCTTCACGTAGTTCTTCTAATGATACACCCATCTCACTAAGGTATCCAGCAACATCCAACTTCTTCATTGACCCTGTGTAACCCATACCGATCGCGTGCGCTTTCATATATGCATAACTAGGTTCAATTCCACCTTCAATAACATTAGCTGTAACTGGGGTAGCTTTTATTGGTTCTTTGTAGTACCCAGGATCTGCTTCCATCTCTAGTAATTCTAGAACATCTTCATTAGCTACTAAAAACGCTACTGCAGCACCTTCATTAGTACCTAAAACAAACTTAGAGAATCTTAGAACACCTGAGTCATCTTCAGTAATTTTACCGTCTCTTTTTGCTTTTAAATAAAGTAAGTTTATTTTCATAGACTTATCTCTATAAATATGTAGTATTTTCTTTGGTGTTTCGTCCGCAACAGAAAATAGATACTCCTTGATTACTTCTGGGCTTTCCTTAGACATGTCTAATCCTAAAAGTAATGCTCTATTAACATAGTTAGATGTAGGATCTGCAATGATTCTCCCTCTAGCTTCATGATTTAATTCTACGAGCTTATTAGATTTAGACGCTTCTATTCCTTCGATATGTACGTAGAAAGACGCTTTTGAACTCTGTGCTTCGTCTAATGACATTGCAACTTCTGGTGAGTGCTTAACCCAAGCCCAGTTTAATCTGTCCATAGCTTTAGATAGATCGAATATATGGCCATGACTTGCTTTGATCTTAGCATTGTGTACAGCCTCTTTAGGATCTGAACTCATCTTAACGTAGTGAGGTCTCCCCTTTTTCTCTTCTTCTGATAGGTTGGCAATACCTGCCCACCATGATGTAGTTCCATCCCAAGCAGGTTCTATCCAAACTTCTACCTCTTTATTAATACTTCTAAGCTCTATGATTTTATCACTCATAGTACCGTTTTCCATCTGTTCGATGTCATCTATATTGTTACCACGCATAATTAATATTTTTTGTTACCCTGCAATATTAATCATAATATATGAGTTAACAACAAAAAAGCCCTGGAAAACCAGGGCTTTAATATTAATTATATTTCTTTTATGATTAGAAAATAACAGCTTCCTCTAAGATAAATGCTGCATAAGGGTTAAAAATAACCGCTCCTGAGTATCCCATTAATCCGTAAGCACCACCGTGAGTCATTGATGAAACAACACCACTTGATTTACCGTTGTCTCCACCCATTCCGTGTAAGTTACCTGAAATTAAATCAGCTCCCTCTAACGTGAACATTGAAACATTTGGCGAACCTGTTACAGTATCAGCAGACGTATCTAAAAAGATTCCGTAAGCACCATTTGGTTTCCATGAAGATAATGATCTATCTGGCATGAAGTTTAATGTATTACCTTGGAATGTGTAAGAATTGAAGTCTCCACCAACTTTTACAGTATCTCCTGCAGCTTTCGAGTAGAAAGAAGCTCCTTCACCATTTGGCATGAAGTTTAATCCTGATCTCATTAATCTACCAACTAATGTGTAAAGTCTTTCGTTACAGATAACTGCGTAGATGTTTCCTTTAGATTTAGTCGATTGATCTCTCATAGACTGCATAACGTTATCAAAAATATCCGCTGTTAATACAGAGAACGAATATTTGTTACAACATCTTTCGATTTGTGTAATAACACCGTCTCCCATAGGGATATCTCTACCGTCTTCTTCTTGATCTAAACACTTACCATTGATATCGTAGTTAGTTTCAGAAAATAAACTTGAGTTCTCTCTAGTTTCTAAAAATGCATCTAAACACATTTTCTCTTTTTCATTTAATTTACAGTATGCATCTTTGTTCTTAAGATCATCTCCTTGTAATAAGTAAACATCTTGTAAGATAGCAGCAGAACCTGAATACTCAATCTCTTCTCTGTGAAGAGTTAAATAATTTCTGTGTAATTCTGTGTTAGTTGTATATCTTCTATACCCCTTAGTCGACATTTCTGGGTGATGATTAGAAATGTATCTAGTGCTTTTACCTTTAGCAGCAAAAGCTAAGTTAATACCTCTTGTAAGAGAGTTACCTGTAATAACTACAGTATAATCCCAAACCTTAGTAGTAAGCTTTACTGGCTTTCTAGTAACTCTTAACATTTGACCGTTCTCTAAAGCGAAAACATCATGCTTGTTAAAATATTTTTCTTCTAACTTAATAGAAACAGGTAGTTTCCCTACACCTGCACCAGAGATATCTCCAACAATCTTCACCCTTTTGATTTTATTCGGGTTAACTTTCCACTGCATACTCATAGAGTTGATAGGAGTGAATGAGTTAGGAGCTTGTTTTTTGTTATAGTATACATTGATCAACGCTTCTGTTAAAGTAGTAATTGATAAATGGTCATACATAGTAACCACTGTGTTTAACATGTGGGGCTTATTACCTAACATTGTCCCCATGTTTTGAATTGTAACTGTATCAGAAATATTCTGGTGGACAGTTGATTGGTCAATAATTCTCATATATTTATTATTTGTTTATTTTTCGGGTTTCCCCTTTTGTTTATACAATAAGTACTAAATTTTTTCTAGACTGCAAAATTATTTAGCGTGTAATTCTTCTAAAGTCATCTTTTTAGGTGAATTTGATACCGCTACTGGTACTTTAGTCCCCCTAGAGATATGTGTTTGTGGTGTTCCAGGAACTCCTCTTAACGCTGCTTTCTTTCCTGCCGTATATGCATCTGCTTCTCTCTTAATGTAGTAAGCCTCCATAGTATCGATAACTCCGGGGCCTTTGTTATACATCCAAGCAGCTGTAAATAATTTCTCCGGGTCTTTCATAGCCTCCATGAATGCTGATGTTCCACCCTCACCTACAGGAAGTATCTCACCTAAGATCTCCTCCTTCATCGAATCATCTAATTCCCATGAAGCAGCTGATGTCATATTATCCACAGCGGTAACAACATCAACCATCGCCTCGTTGGTAATGGCAGTCTCTTTATTGAAGTGGTCGTTCTTTCTCTCTAGAACAGATGCTTTTTGAGTAGATATGAACTTTTCTCTTACAGTCTTTACTACACTATCGTAAACAGATGTTTTCTTGAGTTCCTCTATCTCAGCGAAGATATCTTCATCTGATTTTGTAGCATCCGCTTCTACCATAGATATAAACATTATATCCTCCGGAGAGAGCGTCTGATAATCTGTCGCGTCATAATCACCCATAACCTTATCCATATCCGTTTTGGCTGTAGACCTGGCATCTGCTTGATCATTAATAAAATCCTCCGGGGTTTTACCACTCGCTTGGATATCTGCCATAAGTGCTTGGTACTCTTTAGGCACACTAGTATCGTCTACATTCTTAACTAGAGATGTAAGTACGTTGTATTTTGTTTCTTCATCTAACTCATCGAATGGTACACTTTGTACCTCCCCGTCAGGACCTGCAAGATCAATTAAACTCTCTCCTATACCGAAATCGGATAAGAACGAGTCCATACCATCTACTATGGAAGGTTCTCCGGGTACCGGGTCTACCACTGGTTCTGGTGTAGCCGCCGCTACAGGCGTCTCTACTACTGGATCAATGTTTTCTTGTGATGCGTGTAAATCGTCTAATGATTGCATAATTTTTTGTTTTTACTGTTATTACTGAAAGGTTAATATTATAAGTCGGACTCAACACTAGGTCTTAAGTGCATAGCTCCATCAATGTACGCCCCGTACCAAACAGCTTTCTGCCCTCCTAGTACTGTTACGGATGTATTTAGAGCCGGTAATGCACCTGCTGTGAATATGAACGTTGGTGTAAAGGTAAAGATTTTTGGTGATGTATTGTTAGAATTATCTAAAACTAACCAGTGAAGTGATCTATCTTCTGCGTTTATAGGCGCATTAAACGTCACGGGGATCGTATTACCTACAGGTACCACGTATTCCACTCTAGTGTGATCATACATTAAGTTTAGTGTAACTGAAGTGTTACCGTCTAGAATCATAACCCTTCTACTGTCCGTATCAGGGTCTTGAAATACTCTCATTGCGTCTTTATTCCCCGGTGTCTGACCTAGGATGTTGTTAATTATAGGCATATTATTGTATAAATGGTGTGTCTGCTGACACTGGTTTGTTATGGTAATCTGTTAAGTCTATAGGAGGTATACATCCATCGGCGCACTTAACACGACCTATTATTTTCTTCATACATCTCCTTAAAGATTCATTCTCAAGGGGACTACTATTATCGTCATTAGATAGTGACTCTACAATACCTGACAACATAACACTCGCGGTATATAGGTAATCTAGATCCGGGCTATTACCTTTGAAAGGCTCAAGCTTAGCTAGAGTACATTGGATACCCGCCACCACGCTGTTCGCGGTAAGGATATCCACTATATAATCATCTGTAAATCTTACTAACATTTTCCACCTGAATTACATTCTTTCATAACTAAGTCACATACGTCCCTAGCCGAGATAAGAATATTCGATGCATCATGGAACATACCAGAGTTAAACTGAGTCCAAGCACCTAAACGCTTCTGCATTAGTTTTATATACATACTTATCTTACTTTGTCTAAATGCCCCCGATTCACATTCGTTACAGTCTTTCAACAACTCGCTTCTAATAGCCTTGTTTATACCTATTGTAACTAAATGTTGGCTCTCAATAAACCATATAGGGTCGTCAACCATAGCTTGACCTAAATTCGTCTTCATCAAATCTTGCCATTCATCGAATGACGGCGATGCTTTCCAGTTAGTATCATCAGGTCTGGGAGTCAAATCAGGTCCAGATGTAGGTACTTGAATAGTTCCCCCAACACCCGTGATATTAATATAGAATTCCTCTTTTGCAGGCCAATACACAATATCACCTTTAGACGCTCCGTTTACTGGTGGGTTAGTGTATAACCATGTTTTAACAGCACACACGTAAGATGTGTACCATCCGTCTGTATATATCTTACTTCCCACTAAATTAGCCGGTGTAACCGCGAAATAGTGAGGGGCATGATGAAACGCCGTGTATGTGGACGTACCAGGAGTTAGCATTGAGCCAACACTTAAGTAGTTTTTAACTATCGTGTACCCGTGAGAGTGAATATAGTCGGCAGTTTGGTACTGGTCTATATCAGTAAAATCTTGGATCCCGTTAGGCATTGTGTACGTGCTAGGGTTATAAATCCATTCATTAGAGTTGTTGAACCCTGGGATCTGATTTATGTCTGGCCCATTACCCGACTCTATAATAACTGTCTCTAATAGTTTCCCTGTTGGGCAGCTCTTACCGTTATACGTAAGGAAAGTCTTTTTAACAATATCAGTACCTAGCTGGCCAGGTAGTATAGAGTAATTAAGATTATGATCTACTAGCGATAGGTTCCCCGCATCCGCGTCCCATGTTAGAGATGTAGTCTCCACTCCGGGCGTTACACGGTATACAGGATCTTTTAATCCTCCACTAGTGCTTACTGTTTCTACTGTTCTGATATCCATGTTAATCCTTTTTGTACTGGTTTATAAACCTTTTTATATTCTCTATTGATCCGAAATGCTTTATCCACACCCGGTTGAAGATCTGCTGCTCATTCACAGTCACAACAGTCTTACTGTTTAGTTTAATCTTGAATCGTTTCATTGTAATTCGTTTCTTATCTCCGCTGCCTTACCCGAACCTTCTTCCATCTGCTGTTCCTCAAGCTCAAGAAGCTTATCCGTCTTTTCAACATCAGCCGCTAGTTTATTATCATCTGTCTCTTTTCTATCGTTGTAGTGCTTTTCTTTGATATCAAGCATTCTCATCTTAACCTCGATCTCCTTAGATTTGAAGTCATCTCTTTGTTGTTCCAGCTGGTTTATCTTATTAGTAAGCTTAGTTATCTCTTCAGCTGTTGCCTCGCTTTGTTGGATAGACTGATCTACTTGTTGCTGTAATTGTGATGTTGTATCATTAAGTAGCCTTTGTGCTGTCGCACTGCCTTCTACCATATCAATTATAGCTTTAGGAGAATCCTCCATTATAATCTTAACCAATACATCCGACTCTATTAAATTGGACTGTATCAACTGAGGCACTGCCTCGGTGATCCTAAGTAGTTTCTTCTTATCTTCTGTGGAGTCTGTTACGTAAACATTAAAATCTGTATAACAAAAATCCTCCGCCCTGATGTCAAAATAGACTTGTGAGTCGCCTAGGATGTAATAACCACGCTTTCCCTTTTTATATGATATCTTAGCTGCGTTAATAAAGTCACCTATTGTGTGTTCCTGTACTTGTGTCATTAAACTAAATAAATCTTTAGTCATTAACGACACATTCCTTTGACCCATCTTAACGTTACTAACGGCATCTCTAACCTCAGTAGCTTGGTACATGAACCTATTTATACCTGAAAGAACATCTGCCTCTCGTTGTATACCCTCTAGTACCATCTCCAGCTGTTGTAGACTTGCACCGTCAAGTGAAGATGCATATGTCCCATATTGTTGAAACAATTCTGCCCCCGGCTCAGTAGGATCATAAAGTTCCATACCCTGCTTCTTGTAGAATTGGAATGCCATTAATCTTTCTGTAAATGTGTCTCCTAACGCTTTCGGTATAGCGGCCATATTTATTCTAGATCCACTCACACCTGCATTAGCTATAATGTTATCCCTAAAAAATCTTACAATGTCAGACATATCCTGACAATCTTTAAGTGCTAAAGCTGCTGAATAAGGGTTTCCCCCTCTAGCGCCATACTCAAAACCATTGTAAGATAGTGTACAGCTCCAAGGCATTCCCTCACTCCTAGATACGTTTTTACTCCTACCTAGGTTGATGTATACATCAGAATCTATACGGATACCTTCGTACCTGTCTAGTCTCGCGGCGGTATTCTTTACAGTACCTAAACCTGATCTATTCTTTTTATCGTACTCAGATACATTATCCTTGTCTTTATGTGTTATAGATTCTACCGTTTGGTAATCATCCTTATCTTCCTCGTTTACCTCTATGAAGTTGTTCGCTAGGAATTCTACATGATGCACAGCGTGCAGATGCTGTCCGGACGTTCCCTGACCTCCCTCTACTGCTGCATTACCTGTAACCCTAACACCTACTCGTTGTTGGTTTGCTCTAGATAATGATAACCTAGAACTAAGTGCTTCTTTATCTTGGTCACTTAAAGTGTGACCCCACTGACTTAGAACCTCTGATGTAGATAGATATTCGATATGAACAGCGGCTGTAGCGTTTGGTTTATTACCTGTAGATAAGAACTGCTCCCCCGTCTTTTTGTTAGAAAAGAAATTCTCTGGTCTAATCACTGTAAGCTCTGGATCCAACCCAACTCTCTCAACACCTATTTTATAATACCCCTCACCAGCCATTAAAACATCCATAAAGAATAGTTTCATTTTCTGTTTAAAGTTTATAGTTGTGTCAAGACGTAAGAATTTAATTAAACTTCCTGCTGCCTTATCAAATCCAGACATAAATCCTTTGTCTATTTCTGCATCGAACGCCGCGAGCTTTTTAGTTACACGCTCTGAGTATGTCTTGTTCCCTTCCTTGTCTTCTGTACCGTCTAATAGTGTTCCTTCTAACTCACTTAAGAAGAAGTCCATTTTCGCTGATACCTTCTCTGCTACCTTAGCGTCCTCCGAAATACCTATAGACTCGTTATCCGACACACTTAGTGCGTACGTGTAAGTCTCTTCTAATAGTATTCCCAGTAATATATCTATCCTAGGTTTTACCAAGGATACCATCTTCACAGATATGGGTGTAGAAATACCAAAAACCTCTTCTAGGTAATTGAATTCCTCTGAGTCCCTTATACCACTATACAGATTTCTCGCTGTATGTATGTGGGGTTTAGCTATAACTAAAGTATTTATGTAGTGATCTACATTGTTCTTCAGGTACGTAAAATCGTTCTTCTGTGCCTCAGTAAATTTAGTGTCGTCAGTATAATGACGTGTGCCGTTATGCTCGTTCATCTACAGATTACTTTTTAAATGTGAATAGCGCTTGGTGATCGTGCAGTACCTTAAGTCTGTCTGCAATTAAATCACCTGAGTAGGGGTCAAACGCGATGTTATCTCCTACAACTAGTTTAGTAACTTTCTCTCCTACAGACACAACAGTCCCTCTTTGGGTTGCTTGATCTCTCGGGTTCGCTGCTGAATCATCAAAAACACCGTCTCTTACAAGACCTTCTTCGTGTATTTCAATCAACACTCTATCCTCTGTAGGTTGAATTTCTTCCTTCTTCATATTGTAAATATCTTTTACTTTTGCTAATACCATAGGAGTTCTTAAAACTTTAGTTAAATAAGAATCTGTATCTATATGGTAACCAGAAAGTTGGTTTATAATAACCTGGTCTCCCGGGATATATGATTTATCGCCACAACTTAAGACACTTCCCATATAATAGGCTGAGTGTAACTTGTTAGCAACAGGCGCATCACCGATAATAACCCCACCTTCCTCAGTTGGAGTCTTAAGAATTTCTACTACTGTGTGATCGCCTAAAGCAACCACGGAATCTTTATTTATCGACATACGTTATAATTTTCTTGTTTTTACAATGATACTAAATATAAGGCAACTGGAGAAATATTTACTAAACATTCTCCCATGTCACTCCACCATGCTCATTAAATCGTTTAGCCATGTCAGATACCATGTTAGCTTTAGCGTCCTGAACACGTTTAATATTGTTAGGGATCTCTCCACGTCTTTTTATCCCGTTTTCATCTTTATATATACCGAATAATTTAAACCCAGACGCTGAGGTCTCCACTGGGGGTTTAGCTACAACAACTAAATCCTCATCTAGTAATTCACAAAGACCCATAGCTATGACTAAATCGGAGGGTGTTCTATTCTCTCTATTGTACGCCTGTAACTGTGTTAAGGCTTCTGGAAACCAAATGTCGCTACAATTATCATTTATGTAATCAGCTACTTTCTGATCTTGATAATCTATGATCCCTGATCCTGTGGTAGTACCTATCAATGTTGACGCTTTCTTCTTATCTGTTTTCGGTAGGTTTATAGCTGTTCTACGAGCGAATTTATGTAGAAACCCTTCGGATTCAAAGTATATTTTTATACCCACCTTAGTGAATTCCAGGTTTATCTGTGCATTAAAGTACATAGAAAGTTTTAGTGTATTCTCCCAGTCATCCCTAACGTTGTTAGATCTTTTATTATAAAGACCTACGTATATATTAGATGTTGTACTGAAATAACTTCCCTCTAGGAACCTCTTCTTAACCATAGCACAAAGCTCTGATCCTGTAGTAGAGTTGGTGGCCGCGGAAGAATCCGAGTTACCTTGATCTATACTATCACATCCTATAATGTACAGATTCTCTATTGGATTAGGGTATTTATCAGGGTTGGTCAACCATACAGGATGCTCCATTATCTTCATATCCCCCACGTTACTGTCCTCCCATTTAACTCCAAGTCTTTCTCCGTTAGGTCCTTTAACCCAAGTAAGAAACCCTCTAATAGGTTTAGACACTTCATCCTCAGTACCAAACTGTATTTTAGACTGCTGTGTAGCTATTTTATCTTGATCAAATATGTTTGATCCGTTTTGCATAAACATCTCTGTTGGATTAGTTGGGTACTCCTGTACTTCCCCCATATATGCAACGGCGTCTGATTTCACCGCTTTTCTTTTAGCTGCTGACGTTAGTAGTGATTTAGTGATGTCCGGTGTTCCTGTTCTCTCCCAATGACCCGCCATCTTAAGTTGTACTGGTATAAACGCACCACAACCACGATCACCCATCTCTGGCCAATCGTTTACCTTTAGTATATTGTACGCATCAGGGTTAGTGAATACATCACGAGCCTCGTCGTTATTAACAGACCCTCCTGTCCCAGTATATAGCACGGTACATTTTTTGTACGTACCTCCAATGAACCACGAACCCTTACTCCCGGCGATAACCCCTTTAAGATTACCTTTATGTGTTTTAGGTGGAAACGCTGCGAACTCCTCTATATGCTGAATATTTGGTCTACTACCTCTTGTTTTATCTGTACTCTTATCGTAAATAATTTTTTCTATAAGAGATTTATACCCTCGTTTCTTCTCATCACCGCTGGAATCTATAAACGTTTCACCAGATAGTTTCTTATCTCCTGTATCCGAAATTCTTTTATGTTTTAATGGGGGATGTTTCTCCTCTACAAGATCTAAACAATCCACCACTTTTCTCCATGCCTCATTGGTCATGTGTGAGTCTGTACTCGTCACTAACGTGTGAGTCTTCTTAAATATTCTGTAATATTGGTCTATGATAGATATAATCGCGTACGACTTACCTATACCCCTGGAACCCATTAGAGCAAAATCCTTTCCTGTTAATATAGCTTTATAGATCAAATCAAATATGTACCTGTCTATTGTGCAGTACGTTGGACTTCCCATAATTTCACCTAAAGGCTTTCCGTTTTTATCCGATTTGATAACAGGGAAAACGAATAGATTAAGCCAGTACATGTAGAGCGGATTATAATACTCGTCATCTATCCACACACCGTGCTTGCAGTACTTAAGTATTTCCTTGTAAAAATCAAGCATCTCCTCAGAGTGCTCATCAACATTAGGTCTATCGGCCCAGGCGCGTAGCTTTTTAGGTAATTTCCTGAACACCAGGTAATCAGCAAGTCTTACTTCCTCTTCTCCAGTCCATACGCCGGTTAAGCGCTCCGAACTATTAGTTACGTCGAAGGTATCATTATATACTCTACCATTCTCACGCTTTAAAAAGTCTAGGTCAAACCTGTCGTACTTATTTACCGCTCTTATAGTATACTTTCTTTTGGGCCCGTTTAAGGTTTCCCCAATCGTTTCGTCCAATTTACTCATCTTTATCCTCCTCATTAAAATGACCTGACTCTATAGCAGAAGAAGATCTTCCACCTCTAATACGTCCTGCGCCCTGTATTTGGCTCGCTGTCTTAATAGATGCTAGTTTGTACGTGGCGTATTTATTTATTTGTGCTGCGAAACTATCTAGTATCTTATCATTAGATACAAACTTCTCTATAGCCCCCGTTTCATCAACTACAGTATGAATAACCGGTTTAGTTCGTGCTAATAGAGCTCTAATCTCATCTATTTTATCATCGAACGTATTTCCTCCTCTTTCTACAGCGGTTTCATTGAAAAAGTTGTAAGCATTGAATCCTTCATGAATATGTTCCACCTCTTCTTTGGTGAAAACATTATTTTTCCCAAAGACCCTGTTTTCTGATTTCTTCTCTTTGATCAGGAAGTCTACATTAGAGTACGGATTATCTGTGGATAACTCACAGCAGTAGAATATATGTAATAACATGTCCATACCACGACCCCCAGGATACTTGTCCAAGATACTAGTGAACTCCTTCATAAGTACTACGGATTTATCAAGTACTATTTTACCTCTGCTTAATGTAAACTTTAACATATGTGTATATTAGTGATTCCGCCAAAGGTAATCATAATATTAATAAAAAGCAAAGAGGGCCGTTAAGCCCTCCTGATATTATTTTTGTGTCATAGCCTTACCGGATCCGGTAGCCAATGTAACGCCTACTATAGCTTTGTATATATTGGGGTTACTCATACTGAATTTACCATTGTTCCCAAGCATGGATTTTGGTATATTGGAGTAAGGTGCTACCTGTATCTCTCCGGTTGCAAGAAAATCCCTCCCAGGTTGAATACTACCATTACCTCTATGTTTACCCAATGCTGCCTCTAATTTTCTATGATCTTGGAATATCTGTTCCTGAAGCTGTCTACGCTGTACTTCTGGTAATCTAACCTCCTTTGCCGTCTTGTTCATAAAGCTAAGTTTCTTGTGCATGTACTCCTGTAATTGTAGCCCATCTACTTGTTTAGTATTAGAGTTGTGGTATAAGGAATATAGTGTGCTTTCTGGGTTATATTTGCTCTTTTGCATATATACTCCTGCGTATGACCTCTCAGGAGAGGAGTATACACCCCTACCTAGTAGTTCACCTCGTGGCGCTGTGGGATCTGTATGTAAGCCTGTTTGGTGAGTAAACGAATCAAATTTATTTTTGGATCCATGGAAGTTAGTCTGTATATTACCTTTAGCATCACGAACAGGGTTGGGGAAGGCTTTAGCAAAATTTCTACTTCTCTGCTCAACAAACTGTGCTTTAATCGCCTCACTAGGGGACATTGTTACCCCATGCGAACTTAGATCCTCAATAGTAGGGCTACTGCCTTTAAATGTACTACCATCAGCGTTCTTCATCCAGGTACCATCAGCCTTAGCAACAGCCTCGATCTCTCCGTACTCCCTAAGTAATGGTTTGTCGTTTAAGATCTCTTTATTCCATTTACCCCAATCTAGTGAGGTTTCTGGTATCTCTGATCCCTTAGGCAGTGACTTATACTTGCTGGAAGGTTTATAATCTGTCACATCTTTATACCACTTATTCCACTCTGGTAATGTTTGTGGGGGTGTTTTTACAGCCTTAGGCGTTAACATCCCTCGTCTACGCTTTAGTAAGTCATAGTATGGGTTTTTTGCTACAAACTCAGGTGTTAGGTGTCTGGGGGTACTACTTTTAACTACACCTTTAACGCTATTTAAGGGCGCCTTTACGTCGCGGACAAACTTCAGGTTATCATAATAAGCCTTTTGATTTCTTAGCTTCTTTGTTAAGAACCCTGGTACTGCATCTACAGCCTCATCTAATGCGATGTCTTTGACTGTCTCTTTAGCTAACTTATTCCTATACGCTTTAGCAATTATAGCTTTACGACTTCTATTAGCTATTACCTTCCACGCTGTGCTCGCAAGTGCTGCAGGAGGCACAAAGGGTATTGCACCCATTAAATTTACTACACCCCCTACGACATCCCCCTCTTTAAACGAATCGTGAGATTTAAACCCATGATCAGCCCAAGAATAGGGGTTTATCACCTCTAGTACACTAGTAAGCATATTGTCCTCATCAACAAGTCCAGAGTATTGTAAGGGGTTAGCCCACTTATGTAATCTAGTTCTTTGTCTTTGATACTCAGTTAGTGGTGCGCCGGGGTTACTCATAATCGGTGTAACCATATTATTTCCATCCTCAACCATCTTTTGTCTGGCTTTCTCTTTGGCCTCCTTAGCAGTCATCTTCTTTATAATAGAAGGTTTAACTACGTGAGTACTCTCAGATCTGTTAAGTTGAGGGTCGTCCAGTTCTGGGGTATATTTTATTGTGGGTATACTGCGAATATCTGTAGGTACCTTAACTCTAGCCTCCTCTTTGATATACGCGTGAGACGCAGATGTTAAGGGAGTCAATCTTGGTTTATACCTCTGCTGAGTTCCCAAAGGGGTGACTACAGCAGTTTTAGGTTTAACTGGCTCTACTACTTGGTACGTCTGTATATTTCGTTGTTTCATAGTAATTTTGATATGGGATATAAAACAGGGGCCGAAACCCCTGTATTAAACAATCTAACTTATACGTTTACTCATCACCTCTTTGGTAGTAGCGTTCTTGCGCTTCTTTCATCGCAAGTTTCTCCGCTTGGATGGCTTGGTAATTCAAGGCTGCGTTCCCGCTTAGGTATCTCATCCCATTTCTCTTAGATCCTCCTGCGTAATCCGCCGGTACTACTTGGTAACTAGGTACAGGTACTCCCTTTCCTTCCCATTCTCCACGACCTATATTGGCGTGCCTCATATTTTGCTCTAATTCGTAGTTGTTTGCGTACGTACCTGTGTAGTTTTTTACACCAAACCTTGTAGCCAATGCAGGTAAGTCTCTACCACCCTCTACTGTTCCATACTGATCCGTGATATATTTTCCTATACGTTCTTCGCCTCTTAGTCTATAAGCCTCTGCTTTTGCTGCCTTCTCTTCCATTGTTAATACAGGCTGTTTACGTTTATAAGCCGCTATCTTTGCGTCTCTTTTTGCTGCTCCGGCTACTCTTGCTGCTTCTATCTGTTCTGCTGTTAATAAATCAGGAGTTCCCCCTATTTGGTACATTGCTATCTTTCTTGTTTTCATACTTTTTATGTTTACTGTTTGTTATTACTTATTTGTTATTGCTCTTAATAATATTTTTCTGCTTTCTGTACGTCGTTTCATAGGTTGTTTAACACCGTTTTTGTCCTTGTACGTGGTTCTTACTTGATTTGTTGCGTTTTCCCACTCCCCTTTAGATAATAATTGGATCAAAGTTTTAAACGCACTCACAGTACCTACATTAAATGCTATATCAGCTAGAACAGATTTAGCTCCTCCTGGAAGGTCTTTATATGGTATAGCGCTAGCGTTTCCAGCAGTTTGCTTATTATATGTCGCCTCTGATTTTGCTAGGAACTTCGCCCAATCTTTTCTTGCTAACTCATATACATCCTTATCAGACATGTTCTGATACTTAGCTATAACGTCAGCCTTCTCTGCTGCATTATACTTATGCATATCTTTAGAGCTGATCAACTGGTGACCAAACCCAACATCTAAACTACCTGCCTTTGTCTCGTACGCATTCCAAGTACCATTCTTTCTGCCCGTTAAAGATGATGTCTCCTGGAACAATGTATTCCTAAACGCGTCATCTGTAGTTGAGTTTAAACCCAATCCTTTCGGCTCACGGAATGAATTCATTAAAGCGGATGCATAATCCCCTTCCCCTGTGTATATTGTACCATCCATAAGCTTAGCACCTAGTGCTCTTGCCTGTTCCTTTAACTTAGTAGTTGCAGGATCCAACACTTCAACAGTACGTGACATATTCTTAGCCTTAACCTTATCAGGGATATTCTCGATCTCCACATCTTCCTCTAGGTCTTCCTCGTCTATAAGTGTGACAGGTGCATGGATTACTTCCACTGCTTCCTTAGACTCTACCTCCGGTTCAGCGTCAGTTGTTTCTGCCTCCGCGTCGTCCTCTATATAGAAATTCTTAGCTCCTGCTATAGTTAGTCCCATATCATGTCTTGCCCTTGCTTTTCTAACTAATGGATTATGAAGGATTCCGTTCCCTCCATACTCTGAATTATGTAGTTGTGCACTAACAGACAAACCATTAGGATCAACAGCTCCAAACTCACCAGTACTATCATCGATAGTGTACCTAGCACCACTCTTCTGAACCGTATCGATCCCATCCAAACTCGCTAAAGTCAGAGTACCTCTACGAGTATACGCCTCCTTGTCAACATCATACATAGTCTCATCCTCTCTTAAAGAGTTTCTATATGCCTCAACATCGATATTTCTAACCTTTTTCTTCATGTATATTGTATTTTATACTTATCCCACTTTGTTTCTGCTTCCTCAACTGGTGACACCTTCCTTCTATACTTATCACGTATATTCTCTGGCTGCTCCCTCTGCTGACTCTTCACACCCATATTTACTTTAGGTGCATCAGAATATGTCTCCATACGCCCATCATTCAATTTGTGTAGATCGTTTAAATTCATCAAGCAAATGTACTTAAATTAATCTTAATATCAAATAAGTTAGTAATTTCAGGATACACGTCACCTATAACCCCTGCAGTATAGCAGGTGAGGCATCACATAACCTTTAATATAGAATACAAAAGCCTCTAACTTTCATACACTGTAATAAGTATATAACATGAGCTCTGATCTAAAGCATTTGTGCCCCTGACCTGTACAACACAGGTATATAGTCTCGATAGCACAGACATATATTTCTCACTCTACAATTATTCAGTTTTCGGCATCAGCCTTATCTGCAGGTGCTGAGTCATTAGGTGTAAATGATACTCAGTCTTATTATCGTAGTCTTTAAATCAGTAAATAATAGAGAGGCTTTTATCCAGTGTTTTATACGGACTTACTGTAGATCCTACCTCCCTAATGTCCCTCACACACCCATAAACAGGCATAAGTAGTCAAACTACTCCCCAGGGTGAGGCATCCCAGGTAGCTTACCATATCTGATAGCTGGGCAAATGTAGACAATATATTTATAGTTAAGCAAAAATTTTTATTTTTTTTTACGCAGAAAATAATTTTATTTTTGTGATAGGCATAAAGGGGCACATAGTTGAGACACCCCCCTATGTTTTTCTTGGGGAACGACACCACTTTTTCATAATTCCTCCTGGAGAATTGACACCATTCCATTGCCATGTTTAATTTTACTTGTATTCAGTCGGTGATGACTCGCTTTGTATCTGCTACTTGTACTATACTTACTCCTGGTATTAATATATTTGAGACGAGCATGGCTGAACATACTGATTCAACATCCTATCATATAATAATATCTACCCACTAAGTACCCACCCCCCTTAATATTTAATTTAAACTAAACAAAATATACGATCATGAAAAACATTACAATTAGTACTCGCCCCTTCTCTGCATTAACTTCTACAAACGTGGTAGCTACTGCTATACTATCTGCATCAGACGTACAAAATCCTGACATGTACACAGAGGTTTTGACTTCTTATATAGTAACATCTCTATTCCCTAATACTCCTATTGACTTAGCTCTTGACAGAGCTATCGATATGCAGGATGCTCATATGTACATAGACGCTTGCAACTCTACTAATGCTATAAACATATACCGTGAGCTGTATAAATGTGAGTACGACTATGCAGTATAATATGATGTCCAATTAACATTACTTCCCCTCGCTGCGCTCGGCACTGAGGGTTTGCTTGACTAATGACACCACAGATGGCCCTGTTTAAATTTACTAGAACACATTAATAGGTTGTGGCTTACCACTATATATTATGAAACATTCAAGAGAAGTACTAGTCGCCGTAGTAACCGCGGACGATTTAGCAGTGTATAAGTATGGTTACGGACTTGATAAGTCACAAGAATATTGGTGGGAAGACGCTCAAAAGGATGAGCTATGTCCCCTAGATATGGGCACTGAGTATACTGTGTTAGGTATATCAGTATCGGATACAGGTACCAAGGTAACCCTAGAAGGATACGCTGAACCCGTTAGTCTAGAGCACCTTCATATAGTTAAGCGTGATATGGAACGTAGGTCGCGTGAGGCTTATAGTTCTATAGACGTGGCTACTATAACAGCTGAACTATCCAAGACACAAGGAAGTCTATTAGAAGTGTGGGATATCCTGGATACCAACAGGTACAAAGACTTTAGTAATGGTCTACTATCTGAATCTGTGATAGGTTTAGATATACCTAGTATCCCAATCAATACACTACTATGTACGTCTCCGTTCATTAACGAGCTATACATTTAATATCGAAACACAGGTCACACTGTGTCTAACGCGTTGGCAAACGTTACTGATGAGATGCCACTAAACGGTCATGTACGTACCATGAACAATCAAATGAAACTATTAATCAGATTATTATCAGCCTGGTCTATCTATGTATTCACGTACATAATGACATACAAAGGAGAGGACTCAATACTACTAGCATTACTGTTACTATGTACTATACTCTACTCTGTGCTAGCCGTACGTAAACATGCCGTACAAACTAGACCTAGACCTCAAAGCATGAAGAACAAATGGTACCCTAAATTGTAAGATATGAAAAGGTATCAGTTAAAAGTTACGAGAGACGGTCTTTCGATAACAGTAATACAGCATGCTGAAACGCACTGGCATGCTGTAGCCTTAACCCAAGGTAAATATGTAGGTGCAGTAGTAGAACTAATAAAACGATAAACGTTATGGGATTTCAAATAAGAGATGCAAAAGGTGAAGCAATAGCTATCAACACCTTAGACAAAGAGATAGCAGTACTATGGGGAGTTGAATATCACCCCAAGAACTATGCGGTAGAAAACAGCAGGGATCACTACCCTGATACTGTGAATGGTAGTATAGATTACGCTGATCAACCTAATTGGTATGATAAGATAGGGTATAAAATCCACTCTCAAGGACTATCAATCCAAGGGGTAATCAATGACTACAAGGAAGTTATGGTAGATCACCTGGGTAAGAAGTACAAAGACGGGTCTGTTATTACACTCGAGTCTATCTACCCAAAGGTCATGTTGTTACTAAACACATGGTTGAATAAAGGATACACGGCACATCAAGTGGATTAACATCAGTACCCCGTGGGATATACTCACGGGTTTTCTTTAAGTACAAAAAGGTGGTGGCTAACACTAAAGATATCATGAGCAAGAGAAAAAGAATGAGTACAGAGGCTACATTAGTAGCAAAGACTTACAACCCAAAGAAAAGAGTATCAGTTCCTAACCCTGTAAAGAAACTGATAGATGCTCAAGTACAGGATAGAATCGATAGAGTGACTGCACACGCGGATAAGGTAGAACACCTTAAAGATGTATTCTTCTTCAATGGTAGGATAAGATCCATACTAAGACGTGAGCACTTAGTCTTATTCCCTTCTCACTAGGCTTGAAGTATACCCCTCGCTGCGCTCGGTAGTGAGGTTATTGAGGCGATCGACACCATGTTGTAGCCCTGTTTAAATTTACTTGGATTATGTCTCATCCCAAGTATCTTATCATCGAGACTTATTAAACCTTATAGGTCGTGACTTACCACGAAAATTCGCTATGGCAAAATTAACTTTAAGTGCAGGATTTAGTTCAGAACAAATCCTTTCAGCTACTCCTTCTACATCGGTAAAAGGAACAACTTTTGATGCTCAAGAATCGTTATCATTCTTAAGAGCTACCTCTGAAACAAGAGGCGAAGGTACTAATGCTTATGAAGTGTTAGAGACTGAGTACCTTTC
>Ga0308003_1000173_pt1 | contig 31890 bp, 37 predicted proteins | sample Neamet36_FD_203159 | JGI IMG/M metagenome (GOLD analysis project Ga0308003, IMG submission 203159) | Marine microbial communities from water near the shore, Antarctic Ocean - #36 | ecosystem: Environmental > Aquatic > Marine > Unclassified | place: Southern Ocean | collected 2014-06-06
CCTTGAGGATGAATTAATTAAAGTTTTTGGTGGGGATAGTATTAAGCGCTGGGTTAATTTTTTAGTTGCTGATAAGGATTGTCCTTTAGAATCTAGGTTACTTACAAAAAGTCTAGAAAATGCACAGCAAAAAGTAGAATTTTATAATTATGATTTACGTAAAAATGTTTTCCTATATGATGATGTTTTAAATTCACAACGTAAACAATTATTTAATGCACGTAACCAAATTTTATCTGTAAATACTTATCAAAAATTATTTTTACGTTACTTAGAATCACTTTTTGATGAAGAGTTTGATAATTTATTAAAAACAAAAGATATTACTCGTTTTAATACTAATCAAATCCTTGAAAAAGGGTTTGGTTCTTATTTTTCAGCTTTTCGTAGTAATTTTAAATCAAAAAAGTTGGATTTATATAAAGAAATTTGGATTTCATTTGATTTAAGATTCGCAACAACAAATTTATATCAAAAGGGTTTATTAAAAAGTACACGTGCTACGACCATTTTATCTATTATTGATTTTTATTGGACAGAACATATAGAACGAATGAATTATATTCGTGAAACAATAAGTTTGCGTTCATATGGTCAGCAAAATCCTTTGATAGAATACAATTTAGAAGCCTTTAATTCATTCAAATTAATGTTCCAACAAATTAGAGCTTCTATGATATACTATTTTATAAATAATCCAATAATTTAAAAAATTTAATATGTCAAAAAATACATTAAATGGTACTAGAAGAAAAGTAATTAAGACTTCAGGATTTAGAGCACGTTTAGCTACTAAGAGCGGAAGAAAAATTTTACGTAACCGTCGTCGTCGAGGACGTCACAAATTAGCCATCTAATTTATAAATTTACCAAAAGTATTTCTAAAAAATTAATAAAAAATTTAAATTCTTTGCTTATTTAAAATTTGATAAACAGCGGGATAAAAACAAAAATTACAGATATTAATACGTGAATAAAGTATTTTTGGGCTGAATATAAAAAAGATATAATTTATACCTTTTATTCAGATTTATCCCTTCTAAATTCTTATGGGAATGAAATTAAGAACCAAATTATGATGAAGTCGGACAATTTGTAAAAAATTCTACATTAAATGAGTCAATTATGTCGAACTTACTTATTAAATATGACCCCTAGTATTATATATTAGGGTTTTGGTTTACTCCTGTTAACGGTTTTATTATGTATACTGGGGGTTAAAAATTAAGAAGTCTTACAAATCTTGAAAAAATTAATTTAGAAATTAGATTTGAATATTTAGTTTGATCAATATAAGGTATAATATTAAAAATATGTGTGTTTCTAAAAGTAAAAGTTAGGGTACAATTATCTTTTTCGATATTATAGTATACATGTATATAATATCTTTTGCCCTTGTAGCTCAGTGGTAGAGCAATCGGCTGTTAACCGATAGGTCCTTGGTTCAAATCCAAGTTGGGGCGTTAAAAACTTTCAACTTTAATATTATTTATAATTTGATAAAAATTTTTAGTATACCCTACAGATATACCGATACTACTGATATCAATAGGTGGCGCTGCGATAAATAAAAAGTTATATTGTAGGACTCATAGCTAAATTAAACAATAGGTTGGATAAAAGATTTTTTAAACTTATGATACAATAACAAAAACGTTTTATAAATTTCGGCATCGTGATATTTTCCCAGGAAGTGACCCTCCAAGTATTTTCTCCGCAATAACGTTTCACAATCATGTTCGAGATGGAATGATGTGGGACCATTATGCTATAAACACCGAAATTGAAAGTTAGATTAACTAAAAATCTTAAGAATATGGTTTATTAGTACATCTCGGCTGAATATATTACTATACTTACACCTAATGCCTATCAAGCAGGTAGTCTTCCTGCAACCTAAGAGTACTCATCTTGAGGACGGCTTCCCACTTAGATGCTTTCAGCGGTTATCCTAACTACACTTAGCTACCCAGCGTCTACCGTTGGCACGATAACTGGTACACTAGCGGTATATCCTTCTCGGTCCTCTCGTACTAAAGAAGGGTCACTCTCAATACTCCAACGCCCATGCCGGATATGGACCGAACTGTCTCGCGACGTTCTGAACCCAGCTCGCGTACCGCTTTAATGGGCGAACAGCCCAACCCTTGGGACGTACTACCGCCCCAGGATGCGATGAGCCGACATCGAGGTGCCAAACCTCCCCGTCGATAGGAACTCTTGGGGGAGATCAGCCTGTTATCCCTAGAGTAACTTTTATCCGTTGAGTGACGACCTTTCCACACAGAATCGTCAGATCACTATAACCGACTTTCGTCCCTGCTCGACTTGTAGGTCTCACAGTCAAGCTTCCTTTTGCTATTACACTCTAAGATCGATTTCTGACCGATCTGAGGAAACCTTTGTACGCCTCCGTTACCTTTTAGGAGGCGACCGCCCCAGTCAAACTGCCCACCAGAAACTGTCCTTTAACCGGCTTACGGTGTAAAGTTAGAATGTCAATTTTATCAGAGTGGTATCTCAAAGATGACTCCACCAACCCCACGAGGCTAGTTTCAAAGTCTCCCACCTATTCTGCGCAAATAAAATCGAAACCCAATCTCAGGATACAGTAAAGCTTCATAGGGTCTTAATGTCCTGGCACAGGTAGTCCGCATCTTCACAGACATTTCTATTTCACCGAGTCCCTCCTTGAGACAGCTTCCAAATCATTACACCATTCGTGCGGGTCGGAACTTACCCGACAAGGAATTTCGCTACCTTAGGACCGTTATAGTTACGGCCGCCGTTCACCGGGGCTTCAGTTATCAGCTTCGCAATGCTAACCGACTTCTTTAACCTTCCGGCACTGGGCAGGTGTCAGCCCCCATACGTCGTTTTACAACTTAGCGGAGACCTGTGTTTTTGCTAAACAGTTGCTTGGAACTTTATATTGCAGCCCTTAGGGCACTCTTTCTCCCGAAGTTACAGAGTCATTTTGCCGAGTTCCTTAAGGAGGGTTCTCCCGCGCTCCTGGGTATTCTCTACCTCCCTACCTGTGTCGGTTTATGGTACAGGTGATTATTACTTATGGCATTGCGAACTTTTCTTGGAAGTATGACATCAACTACTTTGATTTTAAGAATCTTGTACTCGTATCTCAGTTCTAGTTATTTTCTCTAACCATCAACACCTTAACTACTTGAACCGGTAAAACCGATATCCGGCTAGTTTAGCCTTCTTCGTCCTTCGATACCAGTAATAATCAGTACAGGAATATTAACCTGTTGTCCATCAACTACGCTTTTCAGCCTCGCCTTAGGACCTGACTAACCCTCCGTGGACGAGCCTTGCGGAGGAAACCTTAGGGTTTCGGAGCATTGGATTCTCACCAATGTTTTCGCTACTCAATCCGACATTCTCACTTCCGTTTCGTCCATCACCGCTTTCGCTATAACTTCAACCTACAACGGAACGCTCCCCTACCGATATACATAAATATATCTCACAGCTTCGGCAAATTACTTAGTCCCGTAAATTTTCGGCGCAAAATTGCTAGACCAGTAAGCTATTACGCACTTTTTAAAGGATTGCTGCTTCTAAGCAAACCTCCTGGTTGTCTAAGCCTTTCCACCACCTTTATCACTTAGCAATTATTTGGGGGCCTTAGCTGGTGATCTGGGCTGTTTCCCTCTTGACAACGAAGCTTATCCCTCGTAGTCTCACTGGTGGACTATGCACGTAGTATTCAGAGTTTACCTCGATTTGGTACTGAATTACCAGCCCGCACCGAAACAGTGCTTTACCCCTACGCTATAACATCCACCGCTGCACCTAAATACATTTCGGGGAGAACCAGCTAGCTCCGATTTCGATTGGCATTTCACCCCTAACCACAACTCATCCGCTAATTTTTCAACATTAGTCGGTTCGGACCTCCATTCAGTATCACCTGAGTTTCATCCTGGCCATGGTTAGATCAACCGGGTTCGGGTCTATAACTAGTGACGAACGCTCTATTCAAGCTCGCTTTCACTCTGGCTCCGATATCTCTATCTTAACCTGCCACTAACTATAACTCGCCGGAACATTCTTCAACAGGCACGAAGTCAGACGCTAAGTCGTCCTCCTTCTGTTTGTAAGCATACAATTTCACGTTCTATTTCACTCCCCTCCCGGGGTTCTTTTCACCATTCCCTCGCGGTACTATTCGCTATCGGACATCCAAGAATATTTAGCCTTACGAGGTGGTCCTCGCAGATTCACACGGGGTTCCACGTGTCCCATGCTACTCGGGTATAGATATATGATTAGAAATTTTCGGTTACAAGACTATCACTTTCTAGGGTGTAACTTTCCAGTTACTTCACCTAATTTCGTTTAGCTGTTAAGCTTTTAGTTTATTAACTATCTTTTTCTACCCCACAACCCTTTTAGATAAATCTAAAAGTTTAGGCTGTTCCCATTTCGTTCGCCACTACTAAGGGAATCGTTTTTACTTTCTTTTCCTCTAGGTACTAAGATGTTTCAATTCCCTAGGTTCACTCTTTAATTACTTATAGATTCAGTAATAAGATATAGAGTTTCCTCATTCGGATACCCCCGGATCATCGCTTACTTCCAACTCCCCGAGGCTTTTCGCAGGTAGCCACGTCCTTCATCGCTTTTGGATACCAAGGGATCCCTTATATGCCCTTAATTTCTTAAGTGTTCAAATTTTTTTATGGAGGTAAGCGGATTCGAACCGCTGACATCTGCCTTGCAAAGGCAGCGCTCTACCAACTGAGCTATACCCCCATTTGGGCCATGCTGGATTTGAACCAGCGACCTCACCCTTATCAGGGGCGCACTCTAACCAACTGAGCTAATAGCCCGTTTATTTTTCTACTTTTCTTTTTTAGGAGGTAATCCAGCCCCACCTTCCAGTAGGGCTACCTTGTTACGACTTCACCCCAGTTACCAATTCTACCTTCGATGCCTCCCTCCAAAAGGTTAGGATAACAGCTTCGGGTATAACCAGCTCCCATGGTGTGACGGGCGGTGTGTACAAGGCCCGGGAACGGATTCACCGCAGTGTTGCTGACCTGCGATTACTAGCGATTCCACCTTCATGTAGGCGAGTTGCAGCCTACAATCTGAACTAGGGGTGTGTTTAAAGATTAGCTCATTCTCGCGAATTGGCAACTAATTGTCACACCCATTGTAGCACGTGTGTAGCCCAGGACGTAAGGGGCATGATGACTTGACGTCATCCTCACCTTCCTCCGATTTATAATCGGCAGTCTCTCTAGAGTATCAACTAGAGACAAGGGTTGCGCTCGTTGCGGGACTTAACCCAACATCTCACGACACGAGCTGACGACAGCCATGCACCACCTGTGTAAGAGGCCGTAGCACATTTTTCTTTCGAAAAATTTCTCTTCATGTCAAGTCCTGGTAAGGTTCTTCGCGTTGCATCGAATTAAACCACATGCTCCACCGCTTGTGCGGGCCCCCGTCAATTCCTTTGAGTTTCACCCTTGCGAGCGTACTTCCCAGGCGGGATACTTAACGCGTTAGCTACGACACTGTGTACATAAAGTATACAACATCTAGTATCCATCGTTTACGGCTAGGACTACCGGGGTATCTAATCCCGTTTGCTCCCCTAGCTTTCGTCTCTGAGTGTCAGTAATGGCCCAGTAGGGTGCCTTCGCTATCGGTGTTCTTTCCAATATCTACGCATTTCACCGCTCCACTGGAAATTCCCCCTACCTCTACCATACTCAAGACATATAGTATCTTTTGCAGATTCCGAGTTGAGCTCTGATATTTAACAAAAGACTTTTATGTCAACCTGCAGACGCTTTACGCCCAATGATTCCGAATAAAACTTGCGACCCCTGTATTACCGCGGCTGCTGGCACAGGGTTAGCCGTCGCTTATTCCTCAAGTAACGTCAGTTCTTCCTCCTTGAGAAAAGAGGTTTACAACCCGTAGGCCGTCGTCCCTCACGCGGTATTGCTCCGTCAGGCTTTCGCCCATTGCGGAATATTCCTTACTGCTGCCTCCCGTAGGAGTCTGGACCGTGTCTCAGTTCCAATGTGGCTGATCATCCTCTCAAACCAGCTACTGATCGTCGCCTTGGATAGGCTCTTACCCCACCAACTAGCTAATCAGACGCGAGCTCCTCTTTAGGCGAATTACTTCTTTCACCGGAAGGCATATAGAGTATTAGCTTCTATTTCTAAAAGTTGTCCTCTTCCTAAAGGTAGATTCTCACGTGTTACGCACCCGTCCGCCACTAAAATATTTTCCCGAAAGATCAATTTTCGTACGACTTGCATGTATTAGGCATACCGCTAGCTTTCATTCTGAGCTAGGATCAAACTCTTAATAAAAAATATAATTTAATATATTTTATTTTTCCTGAATTTATTTTTGTAGTTTTCAATAGACCTGCTATTAAAATTTATCTTGTACTGAAAAGTAGAGATTTAACTATTTACAAACAGTTCATATTATAGTGATAATGTTATTAAGATGTCAAGTTATTTTATTTTTTACCCTTTTTATTTTAGCTTATTATTCAAAAAATCTAATACTTTCAATAAAATTATGAATTTTTTACTCCTTCTATAATTTTTGAATATAATAATCCCTTAGACAGATTGAAGAATTATAGAGTTACATAAAAATATTATTAATACAGTCACAAAATCTTATAAAAATGATTGAATTCATCAGACATAGAGGACAATATAAGTTTGAAAAGGTCAGTTTAACGAATAAGAAGTATTTTCATTAATTGATGCCTAGCTAAATCTTCATTGGTTATTATTATTCCATGTGCCTATTTAGCTTTAAGGGGCCGTTTAAATACAAACGAAATAAAAGAGAAATAGTAAACTTTGTATTAAAAGAATCAAGTATAAATTTTAATTAATTAAAAAAAAGGTTATAATTCTATCATAGAGGCGATTAGCTCAGTGGTAGAGCGTCTGCCTTACAAGCAGAACGTCGCTGGTTCAAATCCAGTATCGCCTATCTGAAAAATCTATATAAAGGGCTCATCGTCTAAGGGATTAGGACGGAAACCTTCTAAGTTTCTAATGTAGGTTCGAATCCTACTGAGCTCACTATAAATAAAATTTAAATTTGTGAATTTGTAAAAATACTTTTAAAAACTTCACCGATCTTATCACCCGTTGAGATTGTTTCCATCGGGTCACGTCTTAATCTATGACGTAGACATAATGTAATTGTCCGCTTAATATCATTTAATATTACTTCTGTACGACCGTCAAAAGCCGCTAAGGCTTTTGCTGCACGAGTAGAAACTATATCACCACGTAAACCTTCAATTTCGAGTTCACTACATACCTGTGATATTTTTAATTGAAAATCGGAATTTAATGTAACATTTTCTAATAAATTTTGTGCTTTTGAAATCCTATTTTGAATTCCATTTTGCTCATCCTCATATTTTTCGAACCAAGTTTGTGGAGAAACGTCAAAATTAATACGTTCTTCTACAATTCTTACACGTAAATGTGGTTCACTAATTGTACGAATTTCAGCATGCATACCAAAACGGTCTAATAATTGCGGGCGTAATTCTCCTTCTTCCGGATTTCCAGATCCTACAAGAATAAAACTTGCTGGATGTTTAATAGAGATACCGTCACGTTCAACGGTATTCCAACCGGAAGCGGCTGAATCTAATAGAACATCAACTAAATGATCCTCTAATAAATTAATTTCATCAACATAAAGAATTCCACGATTTGCACGTGCTAATAAACCGGGTTCAAATGTACTATTTCCACCGGACAAAAAATTTTTTAAATTTATTGTTCCACAGACACGATCTTCAGTTGCTCCTAATGGTAATTCTACCATTGGAATTTTAATTGTTTCCGTCTCATACTCTTTATCTAAGCCTTTAGGGTTTGTATTAAAAGGATCATTTTTGATAATTTGAATATCAGGTAATAAATCTACTAATGCTCTAATAGTTGTTGATTTTCCAGTTCCTCGATCACCCATGATCATTACACCACCTATTTTTGGATCAATAACATTAAGTTGAAGGGCCAATTTCATTTCTTCTTGTCCAATAATTGCAGCGAAGGGAAAATTAGTTAAACTTTTTACTGCTGCCATAATATTTTAAAGTATTTTAATTTACTAGTTAGATTGATAGAATGGAATTTCTAATCTAAGGGCCAAGGTAATAAGAAATCTTGAATGATGAATTCTTTTATCCTATATAAAATTTAGGGTTTTTACTTATCGTAGTTTTTATAATGATAATATTTTATAAATTTTTTAGAAAAAATATGTATACTATATCCTATATACTACGGATAAAAATGAAAAATAAGTAATATTTTAAAAATGTACTAATGAATAAAATAAATCTCGTATCAGTGTTATTAATTGCTAATAGTTTTGTTTTAATTGGTTCAATTATGAACCAAAATAAAACAAAAGATCTCGAAAATATTCAAAAGAATTCGACTACAACAAACCCCGCAGAATTAGTTACTTGGATAAGTCTGCTTTCGCAATTTATTTTACTTTTAATTAAAATAAAATTGGAAATCGTTTAGATAATATTAAAAGAGTACAATAACAACAAATCTTAAAAAAATTTTATTTTGTCCTGTTTCGGAAGATCAAAAACCTATAGATGAATATATTCGTTTAAAAGAAAATCTTTTAACAAGTTAGACAGCATAGACAATAACAAATTATCATAAAAATTTTTAAAATTTATTGTTAACAAATTTAATAGTAATGAGTCTATTAAATATAAATAGATATTTAATCAATTTTTTATTCTTGTATCATTATTTTTAGATGGAAACAAACACTCATATTTTACGAAAAAGGCTCTTAATATGAGAGTCCTGTATGGTATAAATCAAAAAAGTATAAATTAATAAGGGAACAAAAAATTGAACCTCTTATTCTAGGGTTTACTTACACACTAAAATTTTCAGTTTAGTTAGACATTATTTACTTAAATTTTAATCGAAAATTAAAATTATACGTTATAATAATATTAATAATGGTGGAGTAGAGCAGCTCGGTAGCTCGTCGGGCTCATAACCCGAAGGTCAATGGTTCGAATCCATTCTCCGCTACAAACATAATGGCTTTTATCTGATATCTGAAGAAAAATGCTTTAATAATTTATGTTTTCACTATATAATGTATGAACTCTTGTAGCCCTTATTACCCTAAATTTGGGGAGAGTAGTCGTGGATGGTTAGAAGGAAAAGTAATATGTTATGCCACGGATTAACAAGAATACTAAATATACTGTTGAAGATAGTATTTTTGAAATCCGAACAGGTGGTGCTGCAATTATGAAAGTTGGACCTAATTTAGTATATATGTCTCATAAATAACAAGGTTTAACCTTAGAAAAACTTACGTATAACGTTTTAATTTAACGATTACTGTATCTTACCGAATGGTGGAGTACAATTTATTCATATATAAGAGGGTGTATTCCATAAAAAAGTTAATGCTGGATGGGTAGCCGGTAAATTTTATCTTGGAAAGAATCCAAGACCTTCACAAAATAAATTTACTGGAACGGAAACATTTAAAGTCTAATTAAATTTATCATAGAAAATTAAAAAGATAATTTTCTATGATAGGAAAGATGGCAGAGTGGTTTATTGCCTCTGATTTGAAATCAGATGTACTTTACGGTACCGTGAGTTCGAATCTCACTCTTTCCTTTTTAGTCCTCCGTTACATCAATTACTACACCTCTTCCTGGTGAGACTTTTGATGACGTAGGAATTTGCGTTTTTTGCAATTCTGATTTAAAGAAATCAATAACCATAATACCATAACTATATTTTAATTTATCTAGATATTTTATAGAAATCGATTCAAAATTATGGACTTTATATTCATTTTTAATTGATCCTAATAACTCTTTAAAATAATCAAAAGCATCACTATTTAAATCACTATTTTTATTAATAAATGTTTCAGATTTTGCTAATAAGTTATCAAATTCATAGGTGATATTAACAAGCGCTTTACGTGATTTATCGGTAGCGGCGTTTTCTTCGGCTTCTTTAATCATTTTTGAAACTTCCTCACGCGCTAATGTTGACGCACCTGCAATTTTAATTGATTGTTCCTGACCACTTTGTTCTTCGCGTGCTGAAACAGCTAATAACCCATCAACATCTAATTGAAAAGTAACATTAATTTTAGGTACGCCTCTCGGTGCAGAGGGTATCCCTTTTAATTTAAAAATACCTAAGCTTTTATTGTCTTTCGCAAAAGAACGTTCACCTTGTAAAACATGAATTTCAACACTATCTTGATTATCCGCACCAGTAGAAAATACTTCAGATTGTTTTACGGGAATTGATCCATTTCGATTAATAATTGTTGTCATTAATCCACCCATAGTTTCAACACCTAATGATAATGGTGTAACATCTAAAAGGATTAAATCGGTAATTTCACCGGCTATAATACCAGCTTGTACTGCAGCACCCATCGCAACAACTTCATCAGGATTTACTGTTTCATTTAAAGGCTTTCCTAATAAATTATTTAATAAGTTTCGAACTGCTGGAATACGTGTAGAGCCACCAACTAAAATAACTTGATCAATATCACCTTTTGTTAATTTAGCATCTTTTATTGCTTTTTCAACAGGTGATTTAGAACGCTCTAATAAATTTTTACTTAATTCTTCAAATTTAGAACGATCAATTTCAATGTCAATATTTTTAGGTGTTTGTCCATCGATATAAATAAAAGGTAAATTAATTCGTGTAGATTGAATTGTTGATAATTCAATTTTGGCTTTTTCTGAAGCTTCGATAATTCTTTGTAATGCTTGCTTTTCTTTATATAAATCAACACCTTCGGTTTTCTTAAATTCTTGAATAATAAAATCAACAATAACTTGATCAAAATCATCTCCACCTAAATGTGTATCTCCTGAAGTAGATAATACCTCAAAAACCTCATCACCAACTTCTAAAATTGAAACATCAAAAGTTCCTCCACCTAAATCAAAAATTAAAACAACTTCATTGGTCTTTTTTTCTAAGCCATATGCTAAGGCAGCAGCAGTGGGTTCGTTTAAAATACGTAAAACATCTAATCCAGCGATTGTTCCTGCATCTTTCGTTGCTAATCTTTGTGAATCATTAAAATATGCGGGTACAGTTACTATGGCTTGTGTAACAGTTTCTTTTAAGAAACGACTCGCATCACTTGATAATTTTTTTAGAATTGATGCTGAAATTTCTTCAGGGCTAAAATCTTTATCAACAATAGGGGAATAAATCTTAATATTTCCGTTTTTATCTTTTTTAATTTTATAGGCTATACGATTTACTTCACCTTCAATTTCATCAAATTTACAACCAATAAACCGTTTTACAGAAGAAAACGTATTTTCAGGGTTTACTACTGATTGACGTTTAGCTAATTGTCCTACTAAGGTTTCACCACTTTTTGTATAGGCTACTACAGAAGGTGTTGTTCGTCCACCTTCTGCATTTGTAATAACACTAGGATTTGCACCTTCTAAAACTGAAACAACTGAGTTAGTGGTACCTAAATCAATTCCTACAATTTTTTTACTTTTTATTTCTGCCATAATCTTTCAATTCTTTAACCTTTTAGATGTAAATAGTATAAATTAATTCTTTTTACCTTGCAAGCTAGATTTACGTTACTTATACTATTCGTTTATATAGACATTTTTTCTAATATTTATTAATATAATAATTAAGTTAATTAAAAAAATAATTAATGAAGGAAGTTTGTGACTATAGGTATTTTAGGAAATAAAATTGGAATGACACAAATCTTTGATAATAAAGGTGATGTAATTTCAGTAACAATCATTAAAACTAGTCCTTGTGTAATTACACAAATTAAATCGACGGAGACTAATGGTTATAGTGCTATTCAAATAGGATATTCAGAAGTTTCTCCAAATTTAAAAAGTTTAACAAAACCTAGATTAGGACATTTTAACAAGGTGAATTTACCACCTTTTCGTTATTTAAAAGAATATAGAACTAATAATTCTTCTGAATATAAAATTGGACAAAAAGTAGGCTTAGAAATATTCAAAGTGGGTCAAAAAGTAAATATTACTGGTTTTACTATCGGTAAAGGTTTTGCGAGTAACTTTAAACGTAATAACTTTACTACAGGTTTAATGACACATGGATCAAAAAGTCATCGACTTCAAGGTTCTATTGGTGCAGGTACAACTCCTGGCCGTGTATTTCCAGGTAAAAAGATGGCAGGACGTCTAGGAAACACAAAATGTACAATTAAATCTTTACAAATTATTGATATTGATACAACAGAAAATTTATTAATTATAAAAGGTTCTATTCCAGGAAAATCTGGTAATTTAGTTAGTATTAAAGAAGTATAAATTATGATTGAAGAAAAAATTTTTACAAAAAATGGCGAACGTAAAAAACGTGCTGTTGGATTAATACACAAAATTTATTTAACACAATTAAAAAATCGTCGTAAACATACGGCCTCTACTAAGACAAAATCTGAAGTTCGTGGTGGTGGGCGTAAACCTTGGAAACAAAAAGGAACAGGACGTGCACGTGCAGGTTCTATTCGTTCACCTTTATGGGTTGGTGGTGGTGTCAGTTTTGGCCCGAAACCTCATAAAGTTTCTAAAAAAGCAAATAAAAAAGAAAGACGTTTAGCAACCCTATCAGCTTTGTATCTTAAAAAACAACAATTTGTTTTTATTGAAGAAACTCTTTTAAGCTCCTTTAATGAAGTTAAAACTAAGAATGTTTGTAACTTAATTACAAATTTAAATCTTGCAAAAGAAGCAAAATTGTTATTCATAACTTCCGAACAAAATAAAAAACTTTGGTTAGCGACCCGAAATTTAAAAAATGTACAAATTACAACAGCTAACTGTTTAAATATTGAACAGCTGTTACATGCAAACAAAATAATTTTATCGAATACATCGTTAGAATTAATTAATTACACTTATGGGAAAAGTTATGAATAATTTAGGTGATCTTTTAAGTTTAATTAAATATCCTTCGCTTACAGAAAAAACTATAAATTTATATGGGGACCGTCAATATACATTTATCGTTGATAAATCTTTGACTAAAACGCAGATTAAGTATGTACTTGAAAATATTTTTAATGTGAGTATTACACAAGTAAATACATGTGTTTTACCTACTAAAAAAAGACGCGTTGGCCGTTTTATCGGAAAACGACCTAACTATAAAAAAGCTTACATAAAACTTAGAGTAGGTGATACAATTAGTGATATTTTTAACTAATTAATCCTGTTAAGAATAAAAGTATAAAAAATTAACATGGCAATCAAAATTTATAAACCATATACGCCGTCTTCAAGAAATAAAAGTAGCTTAGATTTTTCACAATTATCAAAAATAAAACCTGAAAGATCATTAACAGTTGCTAATCATAGAGCAAAAGGAAGAAACAATAAGGGGCGTATTACTATTAGACATAAAGGTGGTGGACATAAGCGTTTATACCGTTTAATTGATTTTAAGCGTAATAAACTTGATGTTATGGGTACTGTTGTTTCTATTGAATATGATCCAAATCGAAATGCAAATATTGCACTCATTAGTTATTTAGATGGTGAAAAACGTTATATTTTACATCCGGAAAAATTACAAATTGGTGATGAAATTTGTACTGGACAAAATATTGAAATTAAAGTAGGTAATGCTTTACCTTTAGATCAAATTCCATTAGGTACTGATGTACATAATGTGGAATTATTTCCAAAAAAGGGTGGTCAATTAATTAGATCCGCTGGTACAAGCGCTCGTATTTTAGCAAAAGAAAATAATTTTGTAGTATTACGTTTATCATCAAAAGAAATTCGTTTATTCAAAAAAGAATGTTTTGCTACTATAGGTAAAGTTAGCAATTCTGATTTTTATAATATTGTTTTAGGAAAAGCAGGACGTAAACGATGGTTAGGTGTAAGACCTACTGTTCGTGGATCTGTTATGAATCCTGTTGACCATCCTCATGGTGGTGGTGAAGGTCGTTGTCCTATTGGACATGCCCGCCCTTTAACTCCTTGGGGTAAGCCCGCTTTAGGTAAGAAAACACGTAAGCGTAAAAATAAAAGTGATATGTTTATCATTCGCTCAAGAAAATAATTAAAATCTAATTTTTTGGATATAAAATATTAAAATATGGGAAGATCTATAGCAAAAGGACCTTATGTTGCTTATCATTTATTAAATAAAATTAATAAAATGAATGAAAGTAATAATAAAGATACGATTAAAACATGGTCACGATCATCTACGATTTTACCATCAATGATCGGTCATACTATTAGTGTTTATAATGGACGTAAACATGTACCAGTTTTTATTACTGACCCTTTAGTAGGTCATAAACTTGGTGAATTTGTACCTACGCGTACATTCCGTTCACATAAAAAGACTGATCGTAAAGTTAAACGCTAAATTATGGAAAATCAAAAACAAACTGTCGCAGCAACATCAAAATATATTAGAATTTCACCAAGTAAAGTTGATCTAATTATCAAACAAATTCGTGGTAAAACTTATAAAGAAGCATTACAAATTTTAAAATACCTTCCACAAAAAGCCGGAGCTCTTGTTTGGCAAACTTTATATTCTGCGGTTTCAAATGCAACAAATAATTTTGATTTAGAAAAAGAAAACTTAATTATTACTGAAGCATATGTAAACCAGGGTCCTATTTTAAAACGTATGCGTCCACGTGCAAAAGGTCGTGCATTTGGAATTCAGAAAAAAATGGCACATCTAACAATTAAAGTTAGAGAGTCATAATTTAATTAAATAAAAATTATTTAACGAGGAACATTGTGGGTCAAAAAACACATCCAAAAGGGTTTCGTTTAGTTACAACTCAAAAACATTTATCTGAGTGGTACGGTAATAAAACAACATACCCAGCTTTAATAGAAGAAGATTATTTTATTCGTGAAAAAATAAGTACATCCTTTGATGAATTTTTAGTGATATCTAGAGTTGAAATAAATCGTATTTCAGAAGAATTAGAAGATAAAGAATACGTTAATATTACAATACAGGCCTTATTTCCTAGAGCTAAAGAAATGTATCGTAAAGTTTCAACATATTTTGATGAAAATACCGAAAATACAGATTCAAAAACTTTATCAATTTTAAATAATTCCAAAGGAACCTTGAAACGATTTACAAGTTTATTATTAAAACGTAATCTTCGTAAAATTGTTCGTGAATTCCAGTTAAAAACTGGTAAAAATTATTATATAGATATTAATTTTATTAAAAATCCATTTGAAGATGCCGCGTTAATTGCTCGATTTATCGCGGATCAATTAGAAAAGCGTACACCATTTAGACGTGCTGTTAAACAAACAATTAAAAAAGTTCAACGTACGGATAAAAAGGGAGTTAAAGTTCAAGTATCCGGTAGATTAAACGGTATTGAAATTGCTCGTAGTGAATGGAAACGCGATGGTCGGGTACCATTACATACATTAAGTGCAAATATTGATTATAGCCATTTTACAGCTGATACTGTTTATGGAGTAATTGGTATTAAAGTATGGCTTTTCTCAGAAGATTAAAATAAAAAATTAGAAACGGAGAAACATAATGTTAAGTCCAAAACGAACAAAATATAGAAAAATGCATCGTGGACGTATGAAAGGAAAAGCTTGTAGGAACAATAAACTTCATCACGGAGATTATGGTTTACAAGCTCTAGAACCTGTTTGGTTAACGTCACGACAAATCGAAACTGTTCGTAGAACAATTTCGCGATATACAAAACGTGCCGGAAAAACCTGGATTAAAATATTCCCAGATAAATCTGTAACAGCAAGAGCAGAAGAATCACGTATGGGATCGGGTAAAGGAGCCGTAGATTACTGGGTTGTTGTTGTTAAACCTGGTCATGTCTTATTTGAAATTAAAGGTGTACCAAAAGAAGTTGCTTTACATGCTTTAAAAATTTCAAGTTATAAGTTACCTATTAAAACAAAAATATTAATTCGTGAAGGAATTGAATAAGTATGAGTTTACCTAAATATAAAGAATTAGAAACTATAAGTAGTTTAACTGATATTGATCAAGAAATTTTTATTATTCAAAAAGATTTATTTAATTTACGTTTAAAAGGCTCTACAAACCAGGCAACAAAACCTCATCTTTTTAAACATGCAAAACGTAGATTATCACAATTAAAATTCAAAAAATCTGTTTTATTGAAATTAAAAAATTAATTAAATCTTATGTCTAGAAAAGAGAGAATTGGAACAGTCGTAAGTGACAAACCAAATAAAACAATTGTGGTATCAGTTCAAACACGTTACCAACATCCAAAATACGGAAAAATTTTATTAAAAACAAAGCGTTATATGGCACACGATGAAGAAAATAATTGTACTGCTGGAGATATTGTTTTATTAGAAGAAAGCCGACCATTAAGTAAGAATAAAAAATGGCGTTTAAAAGAAATTTTAAAAACAGGTAAAAAATAAATTTTTTATTAAAAAATTATGATACAACCACAAACATGCTTATCTATAGCAGATAACACGGGTGCAAAAAAAATAATGTGTATTCGGGTATTAGGAAATAACAGAAAATATGCGCGCGTAGGTGATGTTATTATTGGTGTTGTTAAAGAGGCTATACCTAATATGGCAGTAAAACGTTCAGCAATTGTACGAGCTGTTGTTGTTCGTACAAAGAAAACATTTAGGAGATCTGATGGAATGTCAATTCGTTTTGATGATAACGCAGCTGTAATCATTAATACTGAAAATAACCCTCGTGGTACACGTGTATTCGGTCCCGTTGCTCGTGAAATTCGTGATAAAAATTTCACAAAAATTATATCATTAGCAAATGAAGTAGTATGAAACTGATAAAAAATTTACATGTTAAAGTAGGAGATAAAGTTAAAGTTATTTCTGGAAATCAAAAAGGTTTAATTGGTGTAATTACAGCAGTTTTCCTTAAAAAGTCTACTGTTACAATTGACAGCATTGAACCCCGAATCCGTTACATAAAAAATCCGCAAGGCGGAGAATCCCGTAAAATGGAATTACAAGTTCCAATTAATATTTCAAATGTGATGTTATGGGATACTAACGCGAATCTTTCAAGTAGAATTGGATATAAAATAATTGGAAATAAAAAACAACGTTATTTTAAAACATCTGGAAATATCGTATAAACAATATAAGTCTAGAAAAATGAAAAATTTAAAACAAGAATATCTAGAAACTATAGCACCTGCATTAGTTAAAGAGTTTAATTATACAAATAAGCACGAAATTCCAAAATTAGTAAAAATTTCGGTTAGTTGTGGCTTAGGATTAAATGCATCAAATCGTGCATTTTTAGAAAAAGCGACGAATGAAATTCGTACTATTACAGGACAACAACCTATTTTAACAATATCAAAAAAATCGGTTGCTGGTTTCAAAATTCGTGAAGGGATGCCACTTGGATTAAAAGTTACTTTACGTCGTGAAAAAATGTATGGATTTTTAGAAAAATTCATTAAATTAGTTTTACCTCGTATTCGTGATTTTCGAGGATTAAATCCGAAAAATTTTGATAAATTTGGAAATTACAATTTAGGTGTTTCGGAACAATTAATTTTCCCAGAAATTGATTATGATCAAGTTGAACAACGTCGTGGATTTAATATAACAATTGTAACAACAGCAAAAACGGCAAAAGAAGGCTACTTTTTATTAAAAGAATGTGGTTTACCTTTTGTAAAAGAAACTACATAAAAAGAGGTATTAAATGACAAATGATCTTGTATCTGATATGCTAACGCGTATTCGTAATGCAAGCCTTGCGCGTCATACTTTTACACGAGTTAAAATTAATAAATTAACTTTATCCGTTTTAAAAGTATTAGAAGCAGAAGGTTATATTACAGGCTTTGAACTCGAAGAAGAAAAAATTAAAGTTTATTTGAAATATAAAGGATGGTGGATTAAAAAACCCTTATTTTCAACCCTTAAACGTATAAGTAAACCTGGTCAACGTGTTTTTTCAGGTTACAAAAATTTTCAAACAATTGTTGATGTTCTAAAATATCAACAAGGAACAGCCATTATTTCAACATCTGTTGGAGTAATGAGTCACAAAAAAGCTACTAGATTAAAAAAAGGTGGTGAAATTGTCTGCTATATAGAATAATAATGGAGAATTAGAATGTCACGTGTTGGAAAAAAATTAATTACAATTCCAAAAGGTGTAACAGTTAGATTAGAAGGAAATACTTTATTTGTTAAAGGTAAACATGGTAACTTAGAACAAGAAATCAAAGATATCGTAAATTTAGACTTAAACGAAACAGATTTAACCTTTACTCGAATTAATGAAGAAAAATTTACGAAGTCTTATCACGGGTTAATTCGTGCACTTGTACAAAATATGATTTTCGGAGTTGATCAATTATTTTCAAAAACTTTAGTTCTTGAAGGGGTTGGTTATAAATTTCAAGTAAATACTAAAAATTTAATTCTTAGTGCTGGATTTAGTCATACCATTGATTTCGCTATTCCTGTAGATTTAGTTGTAAAACAAGATTCACCTACAAAAATTACAATTTCAGGTATAAGTAAAGAGAACGTTGGCTTTTTCGCATCAAAAATACGAGAAAAAAGACCCCCGGAACCGTATAAAGGAAAAGGTATCTTATTCGAAGGTGAAATAGTTCTTCGTAAGGCTGGTAAAACAGGAAGATAATCTTTTTATTTTTATTAAGTTATAACTAACTATAAAAAAGTAAAATGAAAAAGAAAATAAAAAAATTATATTTACAAAACAAAAAAAGAGAATTAAAAAAGATTGTAGGTACAACAGAACGTCCACGTTTAGCAGTTTTTCGTTCACATAAACATATTTATGCACAATTAATTGATGATCGTTTAGGAACCACAATTGCTGCAAGTGCAAGTGTTCAAAAAATTATTAAAAGTAGATTTTCATCAACAGCAACAAAAGAAATATCTAAAGCAGTGGGGGTAGCTATTGGAAAATTAGCATTAGATAAACAAGTAACAAACATTATTTTTGACCGTGGTAATAAACCATATCATGGGCGTATTGCAAATGTTGCTTTAGGTGCACGAGAAGCTGGACTACTATTCTAACATTACCCCCTGTTAATTTTTAAACAACAACTGAATCAAATATATGGAAAAACAAGATTTCAAAAAAGACGGTACAAAATTTAATAAGAAAAAACAACCTGTTAAACTTTCAAAAGTAAATTATAACGAAAAAATTGTCCAAGTAAAACGTGTAACTAAAGTTTGTAAAGGTGGTAAAAAAATGACATTTCGCGCCGTTGTTATTATTGGTGATACAAAGCGAAAAGTTGGTGTAGGGGTTGGACGTGCGGACGATGTTAATTTAGCTATTGAGAAAGCTATCTTAAATGGTAAGAAAAATTTAATAACATTACCCTTAACGATAAACTCATCTATACCGCAGGTTATTGGTGTAAAATACGGCGCTTGTAATGTAATGTTACGTCCGGCTGCAGAAGGTACGGGCATTATCGCTGGTGGAGCTATGCGTACAGTATTAGAACTTGGTGGTGTACGTAATATTTTAGGAAAACAATTAGGATCCGATAATATTTTAAATAATGCCAAAGCTACAATTTTAGCATTAACAACATTAAATGAAAAAATTGAACTAGGAAAATATCAATCCGTTCGTCGTCAAACTTTTTATGATAAAGTTATGAGAAAATATAAAAATGTTCGAATTTATAACTGATAAAAAATTACCCATTTTTAAAAATCAAAGTAATCCAAATAAAAAGATTCTATTAACGCTTTTTACGTTATTTTTATTTCGATTTGGTAATACTATTCCCCTATCTGGAATTGATCAGGAAGCATTAAAACGTTCTTTTTTACAATTGGAGCATCAAAATGCCTTTATGCAAATTATAAATATGTATTCTGGAAGTGGGGGAACAAAGACTCTTCTAACTCCATTTTCTTTAGGAATTATTCCATTTATTAATGCATCTATCTTGATTGATTTATTAACAACACTTATACCTTCATTAGAAAAACTTCAACAAGAAGAAGGTGAGGTTGGGCGCCGTAAGATTTTATTCTATAAAAAAATATTAACTTTAATCTTGGCAATTACACAGAGTCTCTTTTTAATTTTTTATTTAAAACCTTATTTTTATGCTTCCGGTGTACTTAATAGTATTCTAATAAGTTTGCAGTTAGTTTCGGGGGCAATGCTTGTTGTGTGGTTAAGTAACATTATTGATAATAAAGGTATCGGAAATGGTACATCAATTATTATTTTTATGAATATTATTGTAACCTTAATAGGTAAAAAAATTTTTAATTTTCAATTTGATGTATCAATTATTCCACAGATCATATTTTTACTATTTTTAATCGTTTTAATTTGTATTTCTCAAACAGCACGCATAAATATTGATGTAGTTTCAGCAAGACAATTAGCATTTTTAGAAAATATTGAAAAAAATGAAGTTAATGATAAATTAACCCATAAATTTCAAGTTAATGATAATGGCTTAGCAATTAAATTGAATCAAGCTGGTATTTTTCCTATTATTATTGCAGCTAATGTGTTTCCTTTTTTAACTCTTATCGGTGAATCGATTTTTGGAAAAGGTAATATATCCAGAGTCAATAGCGTTATTTATTATTTATTAATAATTGGATTTAATTATTTCTATACAAGAATATTTTGGGATCCAGAAAAAATTTCTGAACAATTACGAAAAGCATCTGTTGCAGTAGTAAATATCACACCAGGTAAAGAAACAGTTTCTTATCTTGAAAATGTTGTTAAATCAACTTCAATTATAGGAGGAATTTTTCTTTGTATAATTTTAGTATTTTATGAATCTGTTAAACACATAATAGGCGGCTCAGTACTAAACCAGATTAATATATCCTCATTAATCATTTTAGTTGGTGTTGCATATGAAGTTCAAAAAACTATTAGGGCTTTATATAAGAACACTGTAGATCTTAAAACAAATTATTAAGAATAAAGAAAACAATCTTATGAAAGTTCGTCCTTCTGTTCGAAAAATGTGTGACAAATGTCGCGTAATAAAAAGATATGGAAAAGTTATGGTGATTTGTCAAAATCCCAAACATAAACAAAGACAAGGCTGAAAAATTTATTACATAAATATAAATCATATGGTAAGAATACTTGGTAATAATTTATCAAACCGTAAAAAAATCTATATAGCATTAACCGCAATTTATGGAATTGGTATTCCAACTTCTAAGATAATTTTAAAAAATCTTAATATTGATAGTAATATTAAAGTTTCAGAGTTAACAGAGGTTGATATCTCAGCAATTAGGGATCACTTAGAAACTGGTAGTTATCAATTAGAAGGAGATTTAAAACGTTTAATTAGTTTAAACATTAAACGTTTAGTTGAAATTAATTCTGTACGTGGTCGTCGTCATATTAAAGGTTTACCTGTAAGAGGACAACGTACACGTACAAATAATAGAACATCGCGTAGATTAGGATTATTTACAAAAAAATATTAATCAAATATGGCAAGATTGAATAAAAAGCATAAAAAATCTGTAACAATTGGTGTTGCAAGTATTAAAACAACATTTAATAATACGATTATTACAATCAGTGATATTTTAGGAAACACTGTTTGTTGGGCATCCTCAGGAAGTTCAGGTTTTAAAGGTGCGCGTAAAAATACCCCCTTTGCGGCTCAAACGGCAGCACGTAACGCGGCTTTAAAAGCTTTAGATTTTGGTATGGAAAAAGTTGAAGTTGTTGTAAAAGGGCGTGGAAATGGGCGTGAAACTTCAATTAGAGCTTTAAAATCGGCAGGATTAAATATTATCTCAATTGAAGATAAAACATCTATACCCCATAATGGGTGTCGTCCGCCGAAACGACGTAGATTATAATTAATCATTAGGAAAATTATGAATAGTACATTGACATGTATTGAAACATATATCGATAAAGAAGAAAAACATTATGGATGTTTTGTAATCGAGCCTTTAGAAACTGGTCAAGGTATTACTTTAGGAAATAGCTTGCGAAGAACTTTATTATCCGATTTAACAAGTTTTTCAATTGTTAGTGCACGTATAAATAATTTAAAACATGAATTTGCTACAGTTGAAGGTTTAAGAGAAGATGTATTAGAAATGTTATTAAATTTAAAAGAAATTGTTTTCAAAAATTCTTTTACGATTTCGGATGATTTAGAATTATCTCAATTAAAAGGGTTTTTAAATGTAAAGGGTCCTTTAATTGTCACTGCAGGTATGTTAAATTTACCGAAAGATATTTTAAAAATCATTAACCCAAATCAATACATTGCGACTATCGTTGATAATTCTGAATTGTATTTAGAAATTGATATTGAAAAAGGTAAAGGTTATCGGTTAACAGAAGAAAATACTCAAAAAGAAAATATTACAAAATTATCAAATTTACAGCCGGCAACACTTTCAGTGGATGCTATATTTATGCCGGTAAAAAAAGTAAATTATAAAATAAAATTAATTCATGATAGTCAAGGAAACATAAAAGAATCTTTAAATCTTGAAATTTGGACCAATGGTAGCATTACTCCAAAACGAAGTTTACAAGAATCTGTAAAAATTTTAATGAATTTATTTTATCCTTTATTAATAACAAAAGGATTTTTAAATGTTTCTTCCGAACTATCAAAAAGATTTTTTGAATTAGAATTAAAAAATATTAATAATAACTAAATATTATTTATCTCTCATGAAAACAATATTTCCAAAAAAAGAATCACATGTACCTAAATGGTTTGTAGTAGATGCTACAAATAAAAAAGTAGGACGATTATCTACGGAAGTTAGTAAACTTTTACGTGGAAAAGAAAATTCATTCTTTACGCCTGGTGTAGATCAAGGTAATTATGTAGTAATTTTAAATGCTGATGAAATAGAGATTTCAGGAAACAAAGCAGAGGATAAAATTTATTATCGTAACAATCAAAGACCTGGGAGTTTAAAAAGGGAAACCTTTAAAGACTTAAAGAGTCGTATTCCTTCACGTATTCTTGAAAAAGCTGTATGGGGAATGTTACCTAAAGGTGTGTTAGGTCGCGAATACTACCGTCGATTATTTGTTTATTCAGGTAATGAAATTAATTACAAAAAAGATAAAAATGGTTACGCTAAAACTATTCCTTTAGAATTAGCAGAATCAAAGAACTGGATAAAAGTTGAATTTTAAAACAAAAAAATATGAGCACTACTTATAGTGGATTAGGGAAACGTAAAACATCGGTAGCAAAAGTGTTTTTAAAAGAAGGTTCAGGTATAATTACTATTAATGGCAAAATGTGTGAGCATTTTTTTGCTTCTATCGGTGAAGAACGTGAACTATTAAAAAATCCTTTAATTTTAGTCGATTTATATAATAATTTTGATATTGATATTAAAGTTAAAGGCGGTGGAGTATCTTCACAATTTGATGCAATAAGATTAGCTATTTCAAAAGCTATTTGTACAATTAATCCTGATTACCGTTCAATTTTAAAACGTGAATCATTACTTACACGAGATGCACGAATTAAAGAAAGACGTAAGTATGGTTTAAAAAAAGCAAGAAAAGCTTCTCAGTATTCGAAACGTTAAGCTATTTATATTAAAAAAATAAAATTGATTTATGGCTAAAAAAGGATTACATCCTGAATACTTTAAGACAAAAGTTTATTGTGATGGGCAAATTGTATTAGAAGTAGGAACAACTAAAAAAGAATTAGTTGTTGATATTTGGTCTGGTAATCACCCATTTTATACAGGTTCACAAAAAATTATTGATACAGAAGGACGTGTTGATAAGTTTGAGAAAAAATATGGACGTAAAAATAAAAATAAAAAATAATTACGTATGCCTACAATTCAACAATTAGTAAGATTAAATCGTACAAAAGCAAAAATAATAAGTAATTGCCCTGCTTTAAAAGCATGTCCACAACGACGTGGTATTTGTACACGTGTTTATACAACAACTCCGAAAAAACCTAACTCGGCTATTCGAAAAGTTGCTCGTGTAAAATTAACAAGTGGTTTTGAAGTAACAGCATATATTCCAGGTGAAGGTCACACATTACAAGAACATTCTATTGTTTTACTTAGGGGTGGACGTGCAAAAGATCTTCCTGGTGTTCGTTACCGAGTTATTCGTGGTGCATTAGATTGTGCAGGAGTAAAAGATCGTCGTCAAAGTCGCTCAAAATATGGTACACCTAAGCCTGTTGAAGGAGTTGTTAAATAATTATTAAATAATATAAATTAATTATGTCACGTCGAATTTCTACACAAAAACGTTTTCCTTCAAAAGATTCGAAGTATGATAATTTACTTGTAAGTTTATTAGTAAACCGAATTTTAAAAAGTGGTAAAAAACGTTTAGCAAAAAGAATCGTATATAAAGCATTTGAATTAGTTGAATTCCGTACTAATCAAAATCCAATTTTGATTCTTGAAAAAGCAATTCGTAATATTAGTCCTAGAGTCCAATTAAAAGCAAAACGTGTTGGAGGTTCTACATATCAAGTTCCTACAATGTTAAATAAATATCGAGCAACAAATATTGCTGTTAAATGGTTAATTGAACATTCACGTAAGCGTTCTGGAAAAGGTATGTCTTTAAAATTAGCTAATGAATTATTAGAAGCCGCTAAAGGTTTAGGTAATTCGATTAAAAAGAAAGAAGAAACACATAAAATGGCAGAAGCTAATAAAGCTTTTGCTCAATTCAGATAATTTAAAAATTTAAATTATCTGAAATACATTCGCCAAAAGTATATTATCGAAATCGAATTTAATTTATAAAAAGTTAATAATGGCAAGAAAAAAATTTGAGCGAAATAAACCACATGTTAACATTGGAACAATTGGACATGTAGATCATGGTAAAACAACCTTAACAGCTGCTATTACAGCCACACTATCAACAGTTGGTGGTGCTACTTTTAAAGATTATGCTGATATTGATACAGCTCCAGAAGAGCGAGCACGTGGTATTACTATTAATACAACGCATGTAGAATATGAAACTTCAGATCGCCACTATGCGCATGTAGATTGTCCCGGTCACGCAGATTATGTAAAAAATATGATTACTGGTGCTGCCCAAATGGATGGTGCAATTTTAGTAGTATCTGCTGCTGATGGTGCAATGCCACAAACACGTGAGCATATCTTATTAGCACGCCAAGTAGGAGTAAAAAAACTTGTAGTATTTTTAAACAAAGCGGATCAAGTTGATGATGACGAATTACTTGAATTAGTTGAATTAGAATTACGTGAATTATTAAGTAGTTATGATTATCCTGGAGATGAAATTCCATTTATTTCTGGTTCAGCTTTATTAGCTTTAGAAGCTATAAGTGCTAATCCTACTATTGCAAAAGGAGTAGATAAATGGGTTGATCAAATTTTTGAATTAATGTCACATGTTGATGAATATATTCCCACACCTGTACGTGAAGTAGACAAACCTTTCTTAATGGCCGTTGAAGATGTTTTCTCTATTACAGGTCGTGGTACAGTATCGACAGGTCGTATTGAACGTGGTACAGTTAATGTTGGTGATAATGTAGAATTAATTGGTATTAATCCAACAAAACCTACGACTGTTACTGGATTAGAAATGTTCCAAAAAACTTTAGATAGTGGGTTTGCTGGTGATAATATTGGTCTTTTATTACGTGGTGTTCAAAAGAACGATGTATTACGTGGTATGGTATTAGCCGCACCGGGATCAATTAAGCCTCATACAAAATTTGAAGCAGAAGTTTATATATTAAATAAAGATGAAGGTGGCCGTCATACCGCTATTTTTAAAGGGTACCGTCCTCAATTTTATGTTCGTACAACTGATGTAACTGGTGCAATTTCAGAATTCTTATCTGAAGGAGAAGCTGTAGAAATGGTAATGCCTGGTGATAGTATCAGTATGCGTATTGAATTAATTGCACCAATTGCAATTGAACAAGGTATGCGTTTAGCAATTCGTGAAGGTGGTAGAACCGTAGGTTCAGGTCTTGTAACAACAATTATTGAATAAGAAAATAATAATATGAAATTTCGTATTCTCCTAAGATCTTTTGATAAAGATTTAATTAATTTAGCGTGTAAACAATTACGCTCAACATTAATAAAAACAGAATGTAATCTAGCTGGGGTTGTATCATTACCAACAAAAATTAAACGTTTTTGTGTATTAAGATCACCTCATGTAGATAAAGATTCTCGTGAACATTTTGAAATTCGTATTTATAAACGATTTATTGATATTAATACAACATCACCATCAATTTTAGATCTTTTATTAAAGACTGAATTACCTGCTGGTGTTTCATGTTCTTTAAAAGTCTTACAAAATACTTAAAGGCAGAAATAAAGCAAAAAAAGGGAAGAACCCCATACTAGGATTCTTCCCTTTTTTACGGTATTCGATTAATATAAGTTTTCTTCTTCGTCACATAAAAGCGTACAATCTGAAGTAGGATAAGCAACACAAGTTAATACAAAGCCTTCACTTGTTTGATCATCATCTAAAAAAATTTGATCAGGTTGAGCAATTACACCTTCTGTAACTTTACCTAAACATGTAGAACAAGATCCGGCACGACATGAGTAAGGTAATTCAATATTACTATCTTCTGCAGCTTCTAAAATAAATTTATCATCTGGACATTCAATTGTAACATCTAAATTATCTGATTCACGTAAAAGTCTTACTTTATAATTGGTCATGCTATTTTTTAGTTTTATTTAATTAATTTAACATTATTATAAAAAAATATAATTAGATTTTAATTCAATTATTTATTATTATTAACTAATAAAAGTAATCATACGCTTAGACCACAAGGAATTACATTAGTATTTTATTGTACCAACTGTATTTGGAGTTATCTTATTTTTATTGTAAGATTAGGTTTTCCTAATAAAAATAGTAAAATTTTTTTATTATGATTTTCAAAACGTTGGGGGTTTAAAGTTTTTAATTAGGTAAGGATTAAATCCCCGTTGTAATATTTTATTAAATACAAATGAAAAAGAACATCCTTGAATACTCAAAGATTTTATAAGTTATCGTAAAAAAGTTTAGTTTTTAAACTTTTTGTTTAAAATACAAACAATTTAATAAAAAGACTACACTATTATTCAGCGGGCGTAGTTTAGTGGTAAAACTTCAGCCTTCCAAGCTGATTATGAGAGTTCGATTCTCTCCGCCCGCTTTAATTGGTACAATAACTGTAAGTTCGATTTTTCTATACACTATAATAGTTTATTAATATACACAAAAGGAGTGACAAAAGACGAAATTATACTATAAAAAGTTAATAAAAACATGTCTGATGAATATATTAACAAGTATTCGTTCTTGGATTATTCCTAATATTACAATTCCAACTTTAGTGATTTCAGATTTAGTATTCGTTAGTACAGGTTTAGCTTAGGATGTTTTCAGAACACCGAGACCTGATTTTTACTTTCCTTTGGTTAGTAATTCATAGAGGAGCTGTCCCAACTGTTTTCTTTTTAGGGTTTATTGTTTTAATGTAAGTTATTCAACAATAAATAACAAAACCTTCATTTATTGGCAAGACCTAATCCAAATAAACAAGCTATAAAATTAAATAAAACATCTTTATATGGGGTATTTGTAATTAATAGGCGTAGACCTTTTCAGAGTATATTCTGGATTAGGTTCTTAGTTATAAAAAAATATTGAAAAATGTTAAGGTTGAGGGAAATTTTACTCAGCACTTTCTTTCTCAATATATATATACTACAGCTATTACAATATTAGGGGGGAAATACAAATAGTCTAGATAGAAATTAAGCCATAATCATTTATTACCTCTTAAAATTTTTATAATAAAAGTAATAGAGTACATTTTTACATTTTAATAAAATATTTGTGTTTTGGCTTAATTACATTGATAAATTGAAAGGTACGTAAAATGAAAAAAAATAAAGAATTAAAAGAAAATATAAATTCAAAAACTATTGAATGTACGTAAAAAGTTACCTAAAGTTGTACGAAATAAACTAAGCCTTATTTTTGCTGTGACTCTGATGTTACAGATTCTGGTATTCAGGGTGTAGTAAAAAATAAACAAACGTTTGGTACACCAATATGTCCTTACCCTTATTCTGATAACCAAGAGGAGGTAGTGAGCTTAGGTTATTGTAATTACCTTTGTGTTTCAATACGTGAAGAACAAAAGGTCAAACTAAAACTACCATAAAATTTAAACTAATAACTATACTATGACAGCATCATTATCCAAGTTTTTCGGGAGTTTCGTATTTCTTGTTACTGTACCTATGACTAAAGCTCTTGCAATCGTAGGTAAATTTAATCCAATCGCACGCGAGGATTAATACAGATGATCAATATTATTGTTGAACCCGCTCTCCTTTTAGGAGGCCTTTTTGCTATTATAATGGTTTCATTATATAGTTTAAGGTTTGTAAATCCGGATCTGGCAACAGATTGGGATATTTTTATTACTACTTTAGGAATAGTTTACAGTTCAATAATTGTTATACATGGTTGGCGATTAGATCCTATTTTATTATTCAGCCAAGTATTATTAATTTTTATAACTTTTTCATTTTGTTGGATCTTAATTCGACAACGAGAAATTATAAGACGTTTAGTAGAACGTATTTGATAACATTATTTTTAAAGAGGTAACTAAAATAAAAGTAGTAGTTAAATATAATGTTATTAAAAATTCTAAATTACGTGCTAAATTAGCAGAAGGTATGTGACACAATTATTATTGTTAATCTGCTAATCCTTTTGCCACACCGTTAGATTTTACTCTAAACTTAATCTATTACATGTATTACCTAGTAAATTCTCTATGATAGCGCTACCTGCGGGTCTTTTAACATTACCCTGTCTTGAAAAATGTTAAAGTTCCAAACCTCATTCCGCTGTCCAGGAACTATAATTATTTTCGTTGTAGGAACTTTTGTTTTAGGTTTTGGTTCAGTAATACTAATAGATAAAGTAATACCTTTAGGTTTAGTATAATTTAATTTACCCTAAACTAAATAAATTTACTATAATCTAAATGTATATATAAAGGCTCTGTAGCTCAGTTGGTTAGAGTGGGGGACTCATAAGCCCTAGGTCGAAGGTTCGAATCCATCCGGAGCCCTTTTTATAGATTTATTTTGTGTTAAGGAGAGATGGCAGAGTGGTCTATTGCGGTAGATTGCTAATCTATTGTACAGTTAATCTGTACCGAGGGTTCGAATCCCTCTCTCTCCTAAGTTTTACATCTATGAGAGTTTTACGATATATATATATATATATAAGAAATTAACAAGGGACTGTAGTTCAATTGGTTAGAGCACTGCCCTGTCACGGCAGAAGTTGCGGGTTCGAGTCCCGTTAGTCTCGTAAAAAAAAACGTAAATATAGAATAGCTATATTTACGTTTTTTCGTTTTAAGTCTTTTTATAGTTAGAAAATAAATTTAGTTTTGAAAGGATTTGTAACCCTCTTTTTCTAAAATAGCAACTAACTCTATACCACCTGTTTTTACTAATTTACCTTCTATCATAATATGCACAAAATCTGGTTTTAAATATTCTAAAATATGAGGGTAATGTGTAATAACAATAATTGAAGTTCTATTTTCAATATTTGTCACAATATTATCACAAAGAATCTTGATAGCATCAATATCTACGCCTGAATCAATTTCATCTAGAATAACTAACTTGGGATTTAAAAGTAACATTTGTAAAATTTCATTACGTTTTTTTTCACCACCGGAGAACCCTTTATTTAAATCACGATTTAAAAATTCTGGCCGTATTTTTAGTTTTGTAATATATTGTTGGGCTAATTCCATAAACTCTAATGGATCTAATTCTTTTAAGTTATTTGCTTTTTGTTTTTCATTATAAGCTAACCGTAAAAAATCGAAATTCGTTACTCCAGAAATTTCGATGGGGTATTGAAAAGCCAAAAATAGGCCGGAATGTGCACGTTCTTCAGGTTCTAGTGTGAGTAAATCTTTTTCATCGAAATTAATTGTACCATTTGTAACTTCATATGAAGGGTGTCCTGTTAAAACTTTAGAGAGCGTACTTTTACCTGACCCATTAGGTCCCATAATTACATGAATTTCTTTTTCTTTTATTTTTAAATCTAAACTTTTAATAATTTCAATATTATTAATTGAAGCTTTTAAGGTTTTAATTGTTAAAATTTCTTTTTTTGTCATAATATTATCCTACTGTTCCTTCTAATTTTAATGATAATAATTTATCTGCTTCCACCGCAAATTCCAAAGGTAATTCTGTAAAAACGTCTTTACAAAAACCACTTATTAATAAACTAATTGCTTGTTCAACATTAATACCTCGTTGCATTAAATAAAATAATTGATCTTCATTAATTTTAGATATAGTTGCCTCATGCTCAATTATTGAATTCGAATTCCAAATGTCAATGTATGGGTATGTTGATGCTTGAGATGATGCACCAATAAGAAAAGAATCACATTGTGAAAAATTTCTTGCAAAAACTGCATTAGAACCCACTTTGACAAGCCCTCTATACGTATTTTTTGAATTGCCACATGAAATACCTTTAGAAATAATTTTACTTTTGGTTTTTTCTCCTAAATGAATCATTTTTGTTCCTGTATCTGCTTGTTGATAATTATTAGTTAAAGCAACAGAATAGAACTCACCTGATGAGTTATTACCTACTAAAACACAACTAGGGTATTTCCAAGTTATTGAGGATCCTGTTTCCACTTGAGTCCATGAAATATTTGCATTTTTTCCTGCACATAAGCCGCGCTTCGTTACAAAATTATAAACCCCGCCAATACCCTTTTCATCACCACTGTACCAATTTTGAACTGTTGAATATTTAATTTTTGCATTTTCAAAAGCTATAAGCTCAACAATAGCTGCGTGTAATTGATTTTCACTAAATTGTGGAGCAGTACAACCCTCTAAATAGCTAACACTACTATTTTTTTCCACAATAATTAATGTGCGTTCAAATTGCCCCGCATCTTTATCATTAATTCGAAAATACGTTGATAATTCTAAAGGGCAATCTGTATTTTTAGGTATATAACAAAAAGATCCGTCACTAAAGACAGCCGAATTTAAAGCAGCAAAAAAATTATCTCCTGCTGAAATAACTGTACCTATAAATTGTTTTACTAAATTGGGATAATGTTGAATAGCCTCGCTTATTGAACAAAAAATAACCCCAGATTTTGCTAACTTTTCTTTATACGTTGTTCCTATAGATACACTATCGAACACCGCATCAACAGCAACATTACTTAATTTTTTTTGTTCATCTAAACTAATTCCCAATTTCTCAAAAGTTTTTAAAATTTCAGCATCAACTTCATCTAAAGAGTTTAATTTTTTCTTTTGTTTTGGTACAGAATAATAAGTCATATTCTGAAAATCAATAAGGGCTATTTCCAAATTAGCCCATTCAGGGTGAATCATCTTTGACCATTTTGAATATGCTTTTAATCGAAAATTAAGCATAAATTCAGGTTCATTCTTTTTTTCATGAATTAATCTAATAATTTCTTCATTTATTCCTTTAGGAAATTCTTGCGTCTCAATATTAGTAGTAAAACCATATTTATAAGGTTGATTTAAAACCTTTTTTACTTCTAAATTAGAATCAGGATTACGTTTTACCATACAAGTACCTTGAAAGTTTATTCTATTATTAATTATACCCGAAAAAATTTTTATTTTATAAAAGTCGTTTATTTTTTGAATAA
>Ga0308003_1000174_pt1 | contig 31881 bp, 34 predicted proteins | sample Neamet36_FD_203159 | JGI IMG/M metagenome (GOLD analysis project Ga0308003, IMG submission 203159) | Marine microbial communities from water near the shore, Antarctic Ocean - #36 | ecosystem: Environmental > Aquatic > Marine > Unclassified | place: Southern Ocean | collected 2014-06-06
TCCAACAATGGGCGAGCAAAGTGAAACATTTGTGCCATAGACTTCATATCCAGTGACGCGATTACAGCAACTGTGGTGTTATAGCGGTCATAGTTGCCGGCATTCAGCCAAATGACATCTCCGTCACTATGGGTTGCAAAGCTACTTTTGGGGGAACTTAAGGGAAAGATTTTACCCAGTATTATTCCTCTTGAAAGTCCGTCGAGATAGCTAGCGGTTCGACGAATGAGATCATCGGTTGCGAGCCAGATAGTCATTTCAGGCTTGTTGCTCATTAATAAAATGCGTTCTCGTACAAATCCATCACTTGTGTCCAACTCTGGTAGCCGCGTTTTTATGGGCTCTGATTGGGTGCTGGATTCTAAATTAGCGCCGTCGGGCTCATTAAGAGCTTCCGGTATAGTCGCTTCAGGAACTATTGGAGGAGCAATGAAGGACTCAACTGCTTGTTCAGGAATCGAGAGAAGTTCTGAGTCATTCGGAAGGTCTTTTTGAGCTTGGTAAAGCACGCCGCCCACTATGATGAGTGAGGCGAGAGTGCCTAGAGTAAGAATAGATTTACTCTTGTTAGTTGCGTCTCGTCCTTCAGTCATGAATCTTTCTCTTCAATTGATGGTAAGGGTAAGATATCACGATCGTTAACCCGTCCTTCAATAATTTTTAGCTGATGGTTGTCACCCTTCTCCGTGTGACTTAATTGTACCACCAAGAAATCCCAGTCAGTGGCCAACCAAATAACAGTTTCACGAGTGCTATTATCATAGACTCTACGAATCTTAGTTGTATTTAGAGCCCCAATTGTCGTCGTTAGCACTTCTGAAGCTACAATCTCATAATCATACTGTTTTCGCTTACCGCGCGCCATCACGGGATAGGAAAATACAGTTTGACCCTGTTGTAGGTCACGTCGTAATTGTAATTTGTGGGTAACCATATCAAGTGCACCCAGTTCTATATCGACGAGTTGGACCTTGTCGTTTTTAGAGTACCGAAGTTGCCTATTGGGCCAATCAAAGACTTGAGTTTCCACTCGTGAGATGCCGACGAGCGAGCGCTTGTAATTATATTCATAAGGAATAATTAGGTGTTGTTCGTTCACTACAAATTTTGCACTTTCTTTGATCTTACCAAGGATACTTTTAGCGTCCAATGTCTCGGTGTAAGAACCATCATCTAACCGTCGAAGTTGGTGGTGTGCTTTTATATCTAAGCCACTGTAATTGGCGCTATATTTAGCGCTATAACTTGCTATTAGAGCATTTTTTGACGGTGTTGCCGTCGCGCTGGGGCTTAGCAATGCAAGTGCGGATGAAATAGTGATTAATCCGATCACGCGAGTAAATTTTCGTAACTTTGCTGGTCGGTACATTAATGCCTGCACAGGGTTTTAGTTGAGTCAATTAGGTTTTAGAGTGAGAAAACCGATTAGCGTTCATTATTTATATCAAATAATATTCCATTGCTTCCAATAATGGCTCCATCCAAAAAGGCTTTGCCATTTTCTGCCGTTAAACGGCCGTCGCAAAACCATTGGACAACAGTTGGGTATATTTCATGCTCCATTTTTAAGACTCGCTCAGCTAAATCTTGGGTACTATCGGCAGGCATAATGGCCACTTCTGCCTGGAGTATAGGGGGCCCGCCATCTAGTTCTGGCGTAACGAAGTGTACGGTAGCGCCCGCTTTTGAGTCGCCGGCAGCGATGGCTCGCTGATGGGTATCTAAACCTTGATAAGCCGGGAGTAAGGATGGATGTATATTGAGAAGCTTACCCTCAAACTGATTAACAAAGTCAGGGGTTAGGATTCTCATAAAGCCTGCTAAGACTACAAGATCAGGCTCGAAGCTCTTAATGGCCTCTAAAAGGTGTAGATCAAACTCCTGTCTAGAGCTGAAATCTCGATGATCAATAATAAGCGCTGGAATATTGGCTGCAGTCGCGCGTTCTACTCCTTTAACGTTAGGCTTATTACTTATTACCGCGGTTATCTGAGCTTTTATTTTGTTGTTGATACATGCATCGATGAGCGACTGCAAATTAGAGCCACTACCGGAAATAAGGACGACGATACGAAGCGTTGGCTTTTGGCCAGTGCTCATGGGGCTAGTCCTAATAATTGCACCTGCTCGTCGCCAGCTTTCATCGCATCAATAGTGCCGAGGATAAAGGCAGTTTCACCACTGTCAGCTAAAATATCTAATGCAGTCTGCGTGGTTGAGGACGGTACACAGATCACCATGCCGACACCACAATTAAGCGTGCGATGCATCTCATGTTCATCAATATTGCCACCCTGCTGTAACCAGTCAAAAACAGGAGGCCGCACCCATGCCTTTGTATCAACTATTGCTTTAGCATTTTCCGGCAGTACACGCGGAATATTTTCAAGTAAACCACCGCCAGTAATATGGGCAAGAGCGTGCACAGGGGACTGTGCAATCAGGCCAAGTAGTGATTTCACATAGATCTTTGTGGGCTCCATTAGCAAATCAATCAGTAGTTTCCCATCAAGTTCTGTGTTCGCTGGGTCTGTATTAGTGACCTCAAGAACCTTGCGTATTAAAGAATAGCCGTTGGAATGAGGTCCGCTAGAGGCCAGTCCTATCAAAGTGTCACCTACCGCAACTTGGCTACCGTCGATGAGCTTGGATTTTTCAGCAATACCAACACAAAACCCGGCAAGATCATAATCTTGATCTTCGTACATGCCGGGCATTTCAGCTGTTTCACCGCCAATTAAAGAGCAGCCTGATAGTTCACATCCGTCAGCTATACCATTAACGACAGCTGCCGCTGTTTCTATGTCGAGCTTCCCGGTTGCATAATAATCTAGGAAAAATAAAGGCTCTGCGCCGCACACAATGAGGTCGTTAACACACATGGCCACTAGGTCAATACCAACAGTGTCATGCTTATTATGGTCCAGCGCTAGCCGAAGCTTTGTGCCTACACCGTCCGTACCAGAAACCAACACAGGCTCTTTGTACCCTGTGGGCAGTTCAAAAAGTGCTCCAAACCCACCCAGGCCGGCCATGACTTCGGGTCGGCGAGTGCGCTTTGCAGCACCTTTAATTTTTTCGATCAAAGCATTACCTGCATCAATATCGACACCAGCATCTTTGTAGCTCAAAGATTGATTTTTTTCAGACATGGGGTGGGTTCCTTTGGAAAACCGCTATTTTAGCGCGGCTGATAGGCAGGCGCTATTTTTTAATTAATGTTATTTTACTCTGTCTATTTCTCAGCATGGGAGTCTAATCTTGATTAACCACTGGTACAATGTGAGACATTAGGTTGGAGTAAATATGTTACGGCGTCTTTTGGTTCTAGTATTGTTCTTTATCAGCCCCTATTGCGCGGCTGAGGAAGTTAATGACTTATATAGTGCACTGGTGCCTATAACAGATCAAGGCTCATCTGCAAGAGAGCAGGGGGTGCTGGATGCATTACAAAATGTACTTATAAAATTAACAGGTAACAGCCAAACTTTTCAATCCGCTCGTCTCGCTCCATTTATCAGTGACGCTAATGGTTATGTCGACGCGTTAAGCTTTGAGGACTTGCCCCTTAGCTTAAGCCCAAAGGATAACCCGCTGGATAGTCTGAGTTTTGGTCTGAGAGTTAAATTCTCGCGCTCGGCGATTGATTTATTGATTCGACAGGCTCAGTTACCCGTTTTGCCCTCAAACAGGCCGACATTTTTAGTTTGGATTGTCCGCGATGATCCGGTCGTTGGGCGCGGCTTTATTGGCGAAGACTTGGTTTCAGAGAATGCCACAAACTCTGTTGACGCAGCTTTTTTGGCACGTTTTGATCGTGCTATGCAATCCCGTGGAATCCCCTACATACTGCCCACCTTTGATCTAGAGGATCAATTAGCATTACCTGTAGAACAGGCTTGGAATCTAGTGGCTGATGATCTAGTGTCGGCGTCCCAGCGGTATCAAGTAGACGGCTGGATCGCCTTGAGATTTTACCGCACATCCACCGGAGAGGTTCGTGGGTCTTGGTTATATCAGGCGGGAGGTCGTCGACGGTTAAACGATTTTCGCTCTGAAGGCGATGACATGTTTTTAGCGACGACCGTTGATAATATAGTCGACCGTTTAACTCGCTCTTTCAGTTATATACCTCGTGCAGATACTAATGAATTATTACTGGAAATTTACAATATTGATTCATATAGCACTTACCAATCGGTGCTTAAGCAGCTAAAAAAGTTAGAGGTTATAGACTCGGTTGATCTGTTTTCTGCAAGAGGAAATCAAATTACCATGTCGGTTGGGGCTGAAGGTGGCTTGGAACTGCTTAGCAACGCTCTTGTGCGTAGTGGCCGATTTAGCGATCGAAATGTCGGCATAGAAACGGAAAATCAGCAGCTTACTTTCGATTGGATTAAATAATGCAAAATTTTCAACAGCTTAGTTTGCCAGTTGCCTTGGATGACCAGGCGACCTTTGATAACTTTTATGCTCCCAATGGTACGCCACAGCATATGGCGACTTTTTTATTAAAAGATGATGGTAGGCGTTTTGCCTATCTGTCTGGTGGCAGCGGCACGGGCCTATCCCATCTTCTTCAGGCGAGTTGCCAGACCAATGCCCTTGGGCATAATTCGGGCGCTATTTATTTACCCTTGAAGGAATTGTGTGATTACCCTCCGGAGCAGGTTTTCGAAGGCCTCGAAGTCGCCCCAATAGTCTGCATTGACGACTTACAGTTGGTGGCACATCTTGAGGAATGGCAGGTACCTCTTTTTAACTTATTTAACCGTTGCCGTGATAGTGGTTGCCGCCTCATTATTTCTGCTCACAGCAGTCCTGATCAACTGGGCTTAAAGTTAATGGATTTGCTGTCCAGATTAAAGTCGGGTGTATCTCTGCATTTACCAGCCTACAAAGACGAAGATCAGCGACGCCTTTTACAGTACCGCGCCAATAGCCGAGGGTTATATTTGTCTGATGAAGTGGCCCATTTCCTGCTGAATCGACTACCCAGAAGCAGTCATGCCATGATGCAAGCACTAGAGGCTCTAGATGAAGCTTCCCTCCAGGAACAGCGGAGATTGACGCTGCCTTTTGTTAAGCTAGTTCTCGATTTATGACTCTAATAGCGAAAATTTTATGACAGAAAGCCATAGAGTTTGAGAATTTTCTGCTGATTGTGAGGCTACTGCCGCTTGTCTAAAGAGGACAGTCATCGCAATACAAATATAGCCCTCTAGGGTCATTGAGATTATCGATCATTATCAAGGGCCCGAAGATCTTTTTAGCATAACGTTGAATGCTGTGAGGGATTCCCGTCTTAAACTTAGATCCCAATCCTAGTCGGTGCAAAGACGCAGTGACATTACTGTTTATTTCAGTTAGTAGAGCTTCCACTGGCGACATCTGCTTACGTCGATAGTTAATTTGATAGTCATCTAAGTCAGCAAGTTCTGCGGCCACTTCTATGGCATCCTTAAGGTCTCCTAGTTCATCAATCAAACCATTCGCCAATGCTTGGTTGCCAGTCCAGACTCGACCTTGTGCAATTTCATGGACTTCATCTGGTGTTGAGTCACGGCCCTTAGCGACAAGGTCAATAAAGCGCGTGTAAATATTGTCTACACCGGCTTGAAAAATAGCCTTTGTTTGCGTGCTTAAAGGGCGGTCAATTTGCATCATAGCTGATATATCTGTTGTGCCAACGCCATCGGAATAGACACCCAATTTGGCTAAAGACTGGCCGATCGTTGGGATAACCCCCCAAACGCCAATGGATCCCGTTATGGTCGTCGACATAGCTAAGACGCGGTCAGTTTCCGCCGCAATCCAATAGCCGCCAGAGGCTGCGACGCCGCTCATAGAGACCACTACAGGAATGCCTTTGTTACGAGTGGCATTGATGGAGTCGCGAATAATTTCCGAGGCAAAAGCGCTACCACCACCACTATCAATACGCAATACAACTGCCTTCACGTTTTCATCTTCACGCAATTCTGAGAAAATACCTGCTAGGGTATCTCCGCCAATGCTTCCCTCCGGTTGCTGACCATCCATAATGGTGCCGCTGGCAACCACTATGGCTATTTGGCTTTCTTTGTCAGAATATTGATTATCGCTGAGTCGTGTATTAGCCAGATAACTATCCATGTCGATACTATCAAATTCACCCTCTGAACCAGGGATGGTGTCATTTAAATAGTCGTTGATCTCTGTTCGAGTAGCAACAACATCAACTAATCCAGCTTCTTTGGCTAAGGCTGCTGAGTCCCCGCCATTCGCCACCAAGGTGAGGTGGAAATTATTGGCATAGTCATTAATAGCGCCCGCGTCGAGGAGTCGCAAACCCTCTACCTCTGTACCATAAAATTGCCAGAGGTCGTCAAGCAGGAGGCGCGTTTCTTCGCGCACCTGAGGAGACATGCTATTACCCATGAGTGGCTCTACTGCGCTTTTATATTGACCTGCTCTAAAGATATTTACCGTTATCTTCATTTTATCAAGAGCTTCTTTAAAGTAACTCCGATAAGCGCCAAAGCCCGTTATCATGACTCCACCAAGAGGGTTGAGCATAATTTCATCAGCGTGAGCGGCAAGAAAATACTGTGATTGGGTAAAGTTATCGCCTACGGCAATGATAGTTTTTTCAGCGCTAAAACGTTTTAGCGCTGAGCCAATTTCTTCCAGCTTGCTTAAACTGCCACCGGCCAGATAGCCCGTATCAAGCAGCAAGTGTGTAATTCTTTCGTCGTAGCGGGCTGTATCTAAAGCTTCAATGACATCTCTAACTAGCGTTTCAGAACTTTGCTGGTCATCTTGGAAAAGAATTTGGTTAAAGGGATCTGTGTATGTTTTTTGATCCACAAGAAACCCCTGAGGGGCAAGATAAAGTGCGCCTTGTTCTGGTATTGGCTGAAGGTTGTCACCGAACATGCCGCCAATAGCGAGTATAAAAACCGCAAAAATTAAAAAGCTAAAGATGTTCCTAATGGTGTTAAACACATTGCCAAGGACTCTAAGTGCTCGCCTAAACAGGCCTGGTTTTTTCTCGGTCATTTAAAGATCCTTTTGAAGTCTAGTTAGTCATCACAGATTATGTTTTTGTGTTACTCGGGCTGTTACAGAGGCTGAGATAAATAATATAACAATCAGCGCTAGCTCTACAATATCCAGAAACAGTGGTTCGGGATTGCTCATTCTGCCGACCGCTATCGCGAAGTATAGCAAGAGCACAAAACCTAGCCAGATTAGAGTGCGTATTTCGCCCCTAATTATCCCAGGGATAAAGATCACTAGGGGTAGTAGGTACAAAAAATAGACAATCCCCGGTGCATCTTTCTGCCAAAGATTTGCCGCCAGTGTGATGAGTAGTAGGAAAAAGCTTCCGCGGGTAGCAAGTTGTGCGGTTGACAATATCGATTTAATTTTCAAGATTGGGTGGCCTATGAATATCTAATTTTATGGTTCGCAAAATATATTTTATGAAGTTAACTTTTTTGCTAGGGTAGCCATACGGTGACCCTGCGCTCTCGCTATTTGAATTTCAGCATCAGTCAGAACGTCTGCTTCTACATGGCTGGCGCCATAGGGCGTGCCGCCACTCTTAGTATTTGACAGAGCAGGCTCAGAATAGGGCACCCCAGCAATCACCATACCATGGTGTAGTAGGGGCAAAATCATTGACAATAAAGTTGATTCTTGACCGCCATGTAGGCTGGATGTCGAGGTGAACGCGCCTGCAGGCTTGTTAGTTAGCGCGCCGCTCAGCCAAAGACCTGATGTTCCGTCAATAAAAAACTTTAATGGTGCTGCCATATTGCCGAATCGAGTTGGGCTGCCGATCAGTAATCCGGCGCAATTTGCCAGATCATCTTCACTGCAGTAAATGTCGCCCTCATCGGGGATGTCATCTTCAATCGACTCACACACTGCTGATACGGGCGGCACAGTGCGAAGCTTGGCTTCTACTCCAGCGTTTTCAACCCCGAGGGCTATCTGCTCTGCCAGCATTTTTACATGTCCGTGGCGGCTGTAATAAAGGACCAAGACATAAGGTGTGTTTGTTTCAGTTGCCATTACATTATCTCCCGTACATTTTCGGGCGGACGCCCTATCACGGCTCTATCACCAGACACGACAATTGGCCTCTCGATCAATTTTGGGTATTTAAGCATGGCGTCGATTAATTGGGCATCAGTAATGTCTGTGTCACCTAGATAGTTTTCTTTGAATTGACTCTCTGAGCGCCTAATTATTTCTCCAGGTGCCATGTTAAGCTTGGCCAATAAACTGATGAGTGTCGGCTTATCTATCGGTGTTTCCAGGTAGAGGACAATATCTAATTCGACGCTCGCCGAATGCAAAATATCTAATGTCTGTCGTGATTTGGAACATCGAGGATTGTGGTAAATAGTAATCATTAAATTTAATAAGATTGCGAATTTACAGTCATTGTAAGGCCAATTGAGAAAAACCCAAAGACAAGTCCGAGAAGTCTATTGTTCAACACATCGGATTGGGGGGTATTCTCGCTACGCCAACCAAAACATATCGTGTAAACTACGATTTGTTTTTAGCCTATACGCTAAACTGATACCTGTTAATGAATGCCTTTAGCCTGTGATGAGCTGTTTTAGTGGTTAGTAAACTACTCGCCATAAAGTTGGCAATATGTGGAAAGAAAATTATATGTTAATAAGAATTATGCTGGCAACCTGCTTACTATTGGGTTGCTCAAGTGATGTTAGTTACCCCTTAGTTCAAGGTGAAAGTCTTAATCTGACAAACCCTGGAAAGTTCGTCGTGATTAATTATTGGGCGGTCTGGTGTGCACCTTGCCGAAAAGAGATTCCTGAACTTAACGAATTGGCATCGCACAATCCTGAAAAACTCACGGTAGTGGGTGTCAATTTCGATGACTCACGGGGAGAAGTCTTGCTGGACGAAATAGAGAAGTTGGGTATTGAATTTCAGAGCCTGGTCGAAGATCCTCGGTCTACTTGGGGACTTGAACCTGTGACGATCCTCCCTGAGACCTTGATTATCAGTGCTGAAGGGAAGTTATTGCATCGATTAATCGGGCCGCAGACATTGTCGTCGATCGAGGCGCTGTTGTAATACAAACCCCCAATAGGGTATATGGTTAGTCTATTTTATTGGTTTAAAATGACGTTATATTTAGGTTTTCAAACGTTTTATAAGAGGTGGTTATGAAGGATTTACGCAAATTTTATATAAATGGTGAGTGGGTTGATCCGACTCATAGCAATGATCTAGACGTTGAAAATCCAGCTAGCGAGGAGATGATTGCAACGATTTCTCTTGGTGGCCAGACTGATGTCAATTTGGCTGTTGCTGCAGCTAAGCGCGCTTTTGCAAGTTACTCTCAGACGAGTGTTGATGAGCGGATTGCATTAATGGAAAAACTGTTGCAACTCTACATGGAGCGCTACGATGAAATTTCTGTGGCTATTTCCGTGGAGATGGGGGCGCCTATTTCCTTCGCTACTGCGGCTCACGCAGATACCGGACGTGGACATATCAATGCAGCGTTGGAAGCGTTAAAGCAATTTGAATTTGAGCGTCAAGTGGGCAATACACGAATTGTTAAAGAGCCGATCGGTGTTTGTGGTTTTATTACCCCATGGAATTGGCCCATTAACCAGATCAGTTGCAAGGTTGCACCCGCTCTAGCGACTGGGTGCACCATGGTTCTCAAGCCAAGCGAAATTGCACCGATATCTGGCTATTTGTTCACCGAAATAATGCACCAAGTAGGTTTCCCCGCGGGTGTTTACAACATGGTTAATGGCGATGGACCTAATGTAGGCGCTGTAATTGCCGGTCATCCCGATGTTGATATGGTTTCTTTCACCGGCTCTACGCGAGCTGGAATATTAGTGGCGCAAGCTGCCGCTCCAACGGTGAAAAGAGTGACTCAAGAGCTGGGTGGTAAGTCACCAAATATTATTTTTGAAGATGCGGATCTCGAGAGTGCCGTTAGTGGCGGTATTATCAATATGATGAGTAATACCGGGCAGTCCTGTAATGCACCTTCACGAATGTTAGTCCAGTCTTCGGTTTATGATCAAGCTGTTGAGATTGCAAAACAGGCAGCAGAGAGTGTGGTGGTTGATCAACCGACTAGTGAAGGCTGGCACATAGGGCCGCTGTCTAGTCGAGTGCAGTTCGATAAAGTGCAGGGCCTAATTGAAAAAGGTATTTCAGAAGGTGCAAAATTAGTGACTGGAGGTTTAGGTAAGCCAGAAGGTTTTGATTCTGGTTATTTCGTAAAGCCAACGGTTTTTGCTGGTGTTAACAATCAAATGGAGATCGCCCGTGAGGAAATATTCGGCCCAGTGTTGACTATGATCCCGTTTGATACAGAAGAGCAAGCCATAGAAATAGCCAATGATACGCCTTATGGGCTAGCGGCCTATTTCAGCACTTCTGATGAAGAGCGAGCACGGCGAGTGGCCGGTCAATTGCGAGCCGGTATGGTAAGTATCAATAGTGCATCTCAAGATTATGCAGCCCCCTTTGGTGGTTACAAGCAGTCAGGTAATGGCAGAGAGTGGGGCGAGTTTGGTTTTGATGATTACTTGGAAATAAAAGGAATTACCCGCTGAGAGAACTACGTTGAGGCTGACTCCTAAGTGTGAATCGCATGCTTGTGAGTCAGTGCCCAATGTTAACCGCCCACTTTGCTGTACTACTCGATGGTACTGATTATTACGATCAGTAAACTCTAGCGAGTGTTAGTCGTGAAAAATAACCTAAATAGACAAATTTTGCTCTAGCCTTAGTAGGCGCTGTTTTAGTGGTATACCACCAGCAAAACCGCCTAAACTACCATTACTATTAATCACGCGGTGGCAGGGAATGACGATGGCTAAGCCATTAGCTCCATTGGCACTGCCGACTGCTCTGACGGCCCCCGGATTGTTAATTGTTGCAGCTAATCCAAGGTAGGATATCTGTTGACCATAGGGAATTTGAAGCAAGGCGTGCCACACTTCTTTTTGGAATATTGTACCGACCGGCAGTAAGGGAATATCAAAGGTACTGCGGGTGCCGATAAAGTATTCGTTTAGCTGATCTTTGGTGATCTCTAGCAACGGGTCATTTTTTTCGACAAAGGTCGCTTTAAGGCCGCTCTGAATTCGAGCATCGACGGCACTGCGCATTTTGCGGTAACGAAAATCACATAAACAGAGCTTTCCCTCAAATGCGCCTAGTACAAACTCAGCATAGGGGTGTTTAAAAAATTGAATTTTGATCTGTGATGTCATACCACATAATCCGGCATGACTTCTTCTAATACAAGCCTATTAGCAAATTAGCGCTGGGGCTAAAATCTAAAAAAAATAACAGTATTATCGGGCTGAATCTTGCTCTTGCTTTACGGTGACTGCATAGATAAGCCCGCCAGTAAAAATTATGGCTAATCCAATCAAACCCTCTTGTGGACGTGAAATTAAAACATAAATAAGAGTCCAGAGAGTGACCCCTAGGTATATTAAAGGAACAACAGGATAGCCAAAAGTACGGTATGCCCCTTCAATATTAAGTTTTTTATAGCGCAGTAAAAACACACCAATTACCGAAAATAGCGTATTAATACCTAGAACAAAGCTGGAGAAAATCAATACTGATTCAAATGTTGCGCTAATTATAAAAGTTAGAGCCAATAGGCATTGAAAGATAATTGCTGTGGTCGGTATTCCGCTGCTATTGACATGGCTGAGTCTACTAAACAACCTAAAATCCTGGCCAATCACTTGTAATACGCGAGGGCCCGCCATGGTCATAGCGCTGACTGTTGAAATAAGCAGCAAGGCTAAAACACCTCCCATGATTTTCCCCGCATTGCCACCAAGCGCGTGCTCAGCAGCAATCACGCCGATCTCTAACTTACCCTCTAATATATTAACCGGCGCTGAGCTCAAGAAAGTGAAGTTCAGCAGTAAATACAGAACCATAACTGTGCAGGTTCCCACTAATAAAACGATGGGTAGGTTGCGTTGCGGGTTTTCTAGTTCGCTGGTCACATAGGTGACCGCATTCCATCCTGTGTAAGCGTAATTCACATAGATTAAAGACACTGCGAAAGCGCCTCCGAACAACAGCGTTTCATCTCCCGCTTGAGGCATTAAATTTATCGACTGTGGAGCGTTGCCCCAGATAAGAAGAACCAAGCAAAAGAGCACAATCAAGAGCACCTTTAACACAGTAAAAATCTGTTGTACTTTACTGCTGGTGCTATGTGAGAGGCAATGCACAGCAGTGAGTAATACAACCAAGGTGACGGCTGATGCTGTTCTAGATAATTCTGGGAATACTGCTGACAGATAGGCGCCAAAGGTCATAGCGGCCAAGGCCACCGGCGCGGCAAATCCAACCGTGGCAGAGACCCAGCCCGAAATAAAGCCGGCACAGGGATGATAGAGCCGACCAAGAAAGTTATATTCACCGCCTGAACGTGGCAGGTTTGCTCCAAGTTCAGCATAGGTTAGTGCTCCACACAGAGCCGTTAAACCGCCAATCAACCACAGCATCATCAACACAAAGAAAGACTGGATTCCCAGTAGTTGAAAACCGAGACTGGTAAACACACCAGTGCCGACCATATTGGCGATGACAACCGACATGCCAGTAGTTTTAGAGAATGTTTGCATGATTATCCAGCAGATTACTGCAGCGTTTTTTTGCACTTTACAGTAGCTTTAGATTGAGTGCAGTAAATACCGTATGTCATTGATATGGCACCGGCGATGTCATAAGATACCTGACCGATCTAATCGAACCCGGCACCGTTAATGTTAGGCGTTACATAGGGTCAATTTAATAAATAGCGCTGAGACGCATAACAAAACTAAATCAATAGGAATATCGATGGAAAAGGGGTTGCAGGGTTTAACTATTTTAGTTGGATTATTGATGTTACTTGGTGGAATGGCGCTCGTTTTTTCTCCGGTGGCCATGGAACCTATTTTTTCTGTCACAGCAATCCAGGGCCATGGTATGGGCACTATACGTGGAGACCTTGGCGGAGCCTTTTTAGCCTTGTCTGTCTTTACTCTTTATGGGTCTCGGCCGGAAAATGCAAAATGGTTAGCCGTGCCAGTGATATTTCTGTGTGCTATTTTGTTTGGACGTGTGGTCCATATAGTATTGGACGGAATAACAAATGATGCTATTCGCTCGGTCGTGATTGAAGTGATCGGTGTAGTTTTACTCGAGGGAGCACGACGCAAACTTCCGAATGTTAGTAAGGGGCAATAAAATAATGATTATAAAAAGAATAGCTTTGATCTGTGGCTTGACTATTAGTATGGTCAGCGCAGCCGAACCAGAAAAACAGGTCTATTTTGGCGACACTCACCTTCATAGCTCTTATTCGTTTGACGCCTTTTTAAATAATAACCATAGCGCCGACCCAGATACGGCCTATCGTTGGGCCAAAGGTCAACCTGTTATTCACCCTTACAATCGCACCCGAGTTCAGATTAATACACCGCTGGATTTCTTAGTGGTCTCAGATCATGCGGAAATGCTGGGTGTTATGAGAGCAGTCCGCGAAGGCACAATAATAAAAGAAGATCTTGGTTGGATTGGAAATATAAAGAGATGGTATGCCTTTCGACTAATGAATGAGGCTATTGATACTGATACCGGGTTACAATTTTTTGGACAGTTTTTACCTAAAATTGCTGCGAATAGTGATCATAGTGATCCGGTCAAAGATACCGGTAATAATATCTCTGATGTCAATATTTTCGGTGATACGACAAAAACATCAACAAGGGCTTGGGATGATATTGTTGAGAGTGCAGAACGGCACAATGATCCAGGTACCTTTACTAGTTTACTCGGTTGGGAGTGGAGCTCTGTTCCCATGGGTGCCAATTTACATCGCATTGTTATAACACCAGATGGTGCTGACAAAGCTTCGCAGTTTTTGCCTTACGGGTCCGATAAAAGCCAGTATCCCGAGGATCTCTGGCAGTGGTTAGATGAAACTCAGCAACGCACAGGGACCCGATTTATGGCGATTCCTCATAACTCAAATGTCTCCAAGGGCTATATGTTTGACGATACCAGCTTGCGAGGCGTGCCTATCGACGCAGAGTATGCTCGTCGGAGGATTAAATGGGAGCCCATTGTCGAAGTCACTCAGATCAAAGGCGACAGTGAAGCACGTAGCGATTTTTCTCCGAATGATGAATTTGCCGATTTTGAGAATTACGATCACTATATCCAGCAGGGAAAGTCAGCATATAAGGCTTCCACTGCAGATTACATTCGACCTGCGCTTAAAAAAGGACTGGCTATTGAGCTAGAGGTCGGTGTTAATCCTTACAAATTTGGCCTCATTGGATCAACAGACGCTCACTCTGGTTTGTCATCTGCGGAGGAAAGTAACTTTTGGGGGAAAATGGCTAAAGACTCAACGCCGGAAACCAAAGAGCGTTTCGGCAGTATAAGTTCTTCCAATGGCTGGAATATGTCGGCGTCTGGTTTGGCCGCAGTCTGGGCTGAAGAGAATACGCGGGAAGGACTCTATGCGGCCTTTAAGCGTAAAGAGGTCTATGCAACATCGGGTCCTCGTATGCGTGTGCAGATGTTCGCTGGGTGGCAGTTCCCAGATAATGCCGTAATGGCTGAAAATTTCAGTGCCATTGGCAATCAGTACGGCGTCCCTATGGGCGGCGATTTGCTTACTACTAGTGACGATGGCAAGGCGCCCAGTCTTTTGATTAGGGCGGTCAAAGATCCAGTTGATGCAAACCTAGATCGAATACAGGTCGTCAAGGGATGGGTTGATAATGATGGCCGGCAGCAGGAGAGGGTGTATAACGTCGCTTGGTCGGATGATCGTGAATTGAATGCCGATGGAAAATTGCCTAATGTTGGCAATACCGTAGATTTAAGCTCTGGTCGTTATACCAACACAATTGGTCAAGCGGAGTTAGCAGTGCTATGGGTTGATCCTGATTTTAACCCTAAGAATTCGGCTTTTTATTATACTCGTGTACTTCAAATTCCAACCCCTCGTAACGGTTTACTGGATAGCCTGGCGTTAGGGCTAGACGAGCCGCCAAGAGGGCCTAAAACTATTCAGGAGCGAGCTTATACCTCGCCTATTTGGTACCAGTCACAATAATAGTGGCCAGCGACTATCCAACAGCGGGCTTATAGTTCGCCAGTCTGGTGTACCCCGTAAGTCATTACATGCTTAACAACTACAGCTAGGATATATGAATTCTTTTTTCAACAAAATCATCAAAGAGCCGTTATTTCAATTTTTGATTATTGGTTTGATATTGCTTGGTGGCGAGCGACTGATCAATTCAGAAGATTACAACAACGATCAATATAGTATTCTAATTGATGACCCGTTACTCGCTCAGTTTATGCAGCGCCAGGCTAAATCATTTAAGCCAGAGGATGCGTTGAAGACTATTCAAGGTCTCTCTGCTTTAGAGCGTCAGCGCTTGATAGAGAACTATGTAAAAGGTGAAGTCTTGTATAGAGAGGCCTTGGCACTTAATTTAGAGCGAGATGACCAAATTATTCGCCGAAGATTAATGCAGAAAATGGATTATCTGGCGCAGGGGTTTTATGACGAAAAGCCACCCCTCACTGAAGCTGATCTGCGCGTCTACTACGATTCTAATCGAGAGGATTATAAGAAGGTCGCCACGGCTACCTTTACCCATGTATTTATTGCCTCAGGCAAAAAACTCACCTGGGAACAAGGTAAGGTTAAGGCGGTTAAGTTATTGAGGGATTTAAATACAGGCCAGGTGCCGTTTGAAAATTCAGGACTTTATGGCGAACGGTTTCTCTATAACCGCAACTACGTCAATCGCGATGATGAAGAGATAGGTAGTCATTTTGGCGCAAACTTCCAAAAAGAAATGTTTTCATTAGACCTTTTAGCGCCGTCAGATGCTTTCAAATGGCAGGGGCCGCTTAAGTCTAGCTACGGCTGGCATTTAGTGCTGGTGACTCGACGCACGCCTCTGTATGTCCCTGATTTTCAGGATATTAGCGGAACAGTACTGGCTGATGCGCAGCGTCAACATCAGAGAGAGATAAAGCAGTTGGCCATTGATAAGCTGGTATCTAAATATCAGATTGAAGATAAGACAGAGCGCAAGTGATGAGGGCTTTTCTCTTACTGTTAAGCCTGATGTGCTTCAGTAATGCGACTGCAGATGAGGCTAGACCAGTTTATGTCGAGGTCAATCAGCTATCACAGAGTGAATACTTACTTAAGTGGAAGATACCGCCAGTCATGGCCTCTGGAAAAGAGCCGGGCATAAAACTCGACCATGAAAGTTGTCGTGGTGACAGTGGTTCGACAGGAAACCGACCGATGGGGCTGTTGGGTCGACAGCACTATGTTTGCGATCAGGCTAATCCAGCTTTTACTGTTCATCTAAACTATCTAGGCAGTAATCCGGGTCTTACGTCTTTGGTGGTTTATAAATCACTGACCGGGGAGACGGCTCAGGTGTTTTCGGGACCAGAAGTCACCATTATATCGCTGCCACTGGACGCCTCATCTGCTGAGGTTGCACATCAGTATCTAATGGCGGGTACAGAGCATATTCTAAAGGGCTACGACCATTTACTTTTTGTCCTCTGCTTAATTATCATCGCGGGAGGTTTTAAGCGGTTACTGCTTACGGTTACTGGATTTACGCTGGCCCACTCCATCACACTCAGCCTCGCGACGCTAAATATTTTTAGGGTGCGCACTGAATTGGTCGAAATACTTATTGCCTTGAGTATTTTATTATTAGCCGTTGAAATCATTCGTCATCATCGTGGTCGCGAGCAAAAGAGCTTTACTTGGCGCTATCCTGTGAGTGTATCTTCAGGTTTTGGACTATTACATGGTTTTGGGTTTGCGGTAGTGCTTCAGGAACTAGGGTTGCCCCAGTCGATGAAAGTTGAAGCCCTATTGTTTTTTAATATCGGTGTTGAAATAGGTCAGATCATATTTATTGGCGGTGTTATTTTTATTGGGCTGCTCACTCGGGGGATCCCAGCGATTAAGAAGAAAGAAAGAGCGATAGTTGATCTTACTGTTTACAGCATCGGAATTTGCAGCGCTTATTGGCTTTTCGATCGCAGTGCGCTGTTGTTGGGATAAGGTTTCCGGTCTATTTAATGTGACCTAAATGTTTGGCGAGTACTTTCAGGCTAGGCTTGAATAATTTTGGTGTACAGGCCAGGATGTGGCCAGTCTCCAAGAAGGATTCCCCACCTTGAAAATCACTCACCATACCGCCAGCTTCTCGGACAATAAGTACACCTGCAGCAATATCCCAGGGTTTTAAGTGCATTTCCCAGAAGGCATCCATTCTGCCCGCGGCAATATAGGCTAAATCGAGTGAAGCGGCACCCATTCGCCGTATGCCCGATGAGTTGTCGGCGAATTCATGCATGCAGGTTAGGTAATTCCCCATCTCACTAAAAGAGGGGTCGCTAAAGGGAATTCCAGTTCCGTAAAGTGCGCCAGATTCCTCGAGGCGACCTGATACTCGAATTCTGCGTCCATTGAGTTTGGCTCCACCTCCTCTGCTAGCGGTAAATTCTTCACGTTTAAAAGGTTCTATAATAACGGCGTGTTCAAGGCGTCCTTTTACTCTACAGGCGATTGAGATACCCACATGAGGAATGCCTCGAACGAAGTTCGTGGTACCGTCTAATGGATCAATAATCCACTCGACTTCACTGTCTGGGTTACCGCTAGAGCCACTTTCCTCACCGAGGAATCGATGATCTGGATAGGCTTTCTTAATTTGATAGATAATTGTTTCTTCCGAGCGGCGGTCAACCTCAGTCACAAAATCATGCCGACCCTTTTCATCCACTTTGACTAACTCTAGGTTGTCGGCGGCTTTAACAATCATCTCGCCAGCCTGACGGGCTGCGCGGAGAGCGATATTGACCATCGGTTGCATAAGAGTTTTCCAATTGAGGGTAGGACGGCGCGCATTGTACCAGAGAACCTCGATTCTGCTACACTCGCGACCCTATTTTTTAAGTGATTAAAAATAGGGACTAATTGCAGGTAAGAGAGGAAATAGATGTCTACGGCTGAGCGACAAGCAAAAATAAGAATTGTATTGGTTAATACCTCCCATCCAGGAAATATTGGGGGTGCTGCCCGAGCAATGAAAAATATGGGTTTAGCGGAGTTGTATCTGGTTGAACCACGAGAATACCCTGCGCCAAGAGCGGTCTGGAGAGCAGCAGGCGCGAGAGATGTGTTGGCTAATGCGAAAATTGTCAGTTCAGTGGATGAGGCGATTAAGGATTGTGGTTTGGTGATTGGAACTAGTGCGCGTGAGCGCAGAATACCTTGGCCTTTAATCAACCCCCGAGAGTGTGGCGATAAAATTTGGAAAGAGGCTAAATCTCATCAAGTTGCTTTGCTCTTTGGGAGAGAGGATCGTGGGCTTACCAATAGTGAACTACAAAAATGCCACTATCACGTTCATATTCCGTCAAATCCAGATTATAGCTCGTTAAATCTAGCGACCGCGGTTCAAGTACTGTCCTATGAGATCCGTATGGCTAGTCTGGTGCGTAAGAACGGTGATTTACCGGAAATGAACGAGTGGGATCAGCCCCTAGCCACTGCTGACGAGCTCGAGCTATTTCACGAACACTTGGCTGCCACGATGGCTGATCTGAAATTCTATGATCCGGATAATCCTAAGCAGCTTTTGACGAGAATGCGTCGGTTATTTAATCGGACTAGAATGGATAAGATGGAGGTTTCTATGCTGCGTGGCTTGCTATCAGCTGCACAGCGAAAGCGTGAAAAATAGCGGGATCTGAGCCGATTGAAGTACTTGACTATTTTAGTCGGTTATTAGATAATAGCGGTTCTTTAATGGGGCAACCTAGGTTAAAAATATGAGACTGACAACCAGAGGCCGCTATGCAGTGACAGCGATGCTTGATCTGGCTTTGCACTCGGAGAATAGGCCGGTAACTCTCGCTAAGATTTCGGAGCGCCAAACAATTTCTTTGTCATATTTAGAGCAGCTTTTTTCAAGGCTTCGTAAAGCTGATTTAGTTGATAGTGTCCGTGGTCCGGGCGGTGGTTATCGTTTGGTAGGAGAGGCTGACTTGATTTGTGTGGCTGATATTATTAAGGCTGTTAATGAGTCCGTCGATAGTACTAATTGTGGAGGTAAGGGAGACTGCCAGGGCGGCAGTATCTGCTTAACCCATAACTTGTGGGATGATTTAAGCAGGCAGATCAACGATTTTTTAAGTGGAATTTCGCTAGCAGATTTGGTCGCTAAGCGCGATGTACAGAATATAGCCCGTCGTCAAATAGATCAGTTATTGACCTTGGAAGATAATAATGTGCGGGCAAATGCCTGCTGATATGGAGTAGTAGATGAATCTACCGATTTACTTAGATTATGCGTCAACCACACCGGTTGATCCAGTGGTTGCCGAGAAAATGATGGAATTCCTTACCCCTGCTGGGCAGTTTGGTAATCCAGCATCACGTTCGCACGTGTTCGGTTGGCAAGCAGAGGCGGCGGTGGAAGATGCGCGTCAAGATGTTGCTAATCTTATTGGTGCAGACCCTAGAGAGATTGTTTGGACTTCGGGTGCAACTGAGGCTAACAATCTCGCGATTAAAGGTTGCGCGCACTTCAACCAGCGTAAAGGCAAGCATATTATTACCTCAAGAATAGAACATAAGGCGGTATTAGATACCTGTCGCCAGCTCGAGCGTGAAGGCTTTGAGGTTACCTATCTTGATCCAGACACTAGTGGCTTGATCCAGCCTGCGATGGTCGCTGATGCGATTCGAGAAGATACAACCGTGGTGTCAATCATGCACGTTAATAACGAGCTTGGTACACTGAATGATATCGCCGCTATAGGCAAAATTTGTCGTGAGAAAAAAGTATTTTTTCATGTTGATGCTGCCCAAAGTGCAGGTAAAACAGGGATCAATGTAGAAGAGATGTACGTCGATATGATGTCTTTTTCTGCCCATAAGATTTATGGCCCTAAGGGTATTGGCGCACTATTTGTGCGACGCAAGCCTCGCGTTCGGATTGAAGCTCAGATGCATGGTGGTGGCCATGAGCGTGGAATGCGATCGGGTACCTTACCAACACATCAAATTGTAGGGATGGGAGAGGCCTTTAAGGTTGGCTTTAAGAATTTGGCGGCAGAATCCGCTCGTATTGAAGCTTTGCGTACTCGATTGTGGGTGGGCGTGTCTGATATGGAAGAGGTCCATTTAAATGGTTCCGAAGATCAACATGTTCCTGGAATTGTGAACATTAGTTTTGCGTTTGTAGAAGGAGAATCTCTCATTATGGCCTTGAGAGATCTGGCTGTTTCCTCTGGTTCTGCCTGCACATCGGCGAGCTTGGAACCTTCTTATGTTTTGCGGGCTCTTGGGTTAAATGACGAGATGGCCCACAGTTCGATTCGATTCAGTATCGGTCGTTTCACCTCAGAGAAAGATATAGACACTGCTATCGAGAAAGTGCGTCATGCGGTGAGCAAATTACGTGAATTATCGCCATTATGGGATATGTTTAAAGCGGGAATTGATTTAAATACTGTACAATGGGCCGCGCATTAAGGCGCTACTAGCGTCTTAAGTGTGAAGCGTAAATTTAAACCGTTAACTAGGAGTCATTATTATGGCTTACAGTGAGAAAGTTATAGATCATTATGAAAACCCAAGGAACGTGGGTCAATTAGATGAAACATCTAAAAACGTTGGTACTGGGATGGTGGGTGCGCCTGCTTGTGGCGATGTGATGCGTCTGCAAATTCGTGTTAATGATGAAGGTATTATCGAAGATGCAAAATTTAAAACTTATGGTTGTGGTTCAGCTATTGCATCGAGTTCACTTTTAACCGAATGGGTTAAAGGTAAGCATTTAGATGAAGCTGAGCAGATAAAAAACACCCAAATCGCCGAAGAATTGGCACTTCCCCCAGTTAAGATTCATTGTTCAGTACTTGCTGAAGATGCAATCAAAACTGCAGTGCGCGACGTTCGAGCGAAGCAAGGGAGATAGTTGGCAAAATGGCAATCACAATGACCTCGGCTGCTGAGCAGCATGTCCTCAAACATTTGGAACATCGAGCGACGGGTGTAGGTATACGCTTAGGTGTTCGTACTACCGGTTGTTCAGGGTTGTCCTATGTTCTGGAATTTGTCGATGCCGCTGCTGATGAGGACAAAATCTTTGAATTTGGTGATTTCAAACTGTTGATTGATCCCAAAAGTTTGTTGTATCTCGATGGTACCGAGTTGGACTATATTAAAGAGGGATTAAATGAAGGGTTTGAATTTAAAAACCCTAATGTTAAGGACGAATGTGGCTGCGGAGAGAGCTTTCACGTTTAACCTGTGCACCTTTAATTGAAAATAGTCAGAGTGATGGGCCATTGAATTTTTCTAGCGATTTCTTTGCAGTGTTCTCAATTAACCCAGCCTGGGACGTCGATCTCAATGATTTGGGCGTTCGCTATCGTAAGCTTCAGCAAGAATTTCATCCTGATCGGTACGCTACGAAATCGGATGTTGAAAGGCGTGTCGCGGTGCAGGCATCCTCTTTCATTAATCAAGCCTTCGATACGTTAAAGTCGCCGCTAAAACGGGCGCAGTATCTTTTAACACTCAAGGGTACTGATGTTGACCAAGAAACACACATCACTAGTGATGCTGTGTTTTTAATGCAACAAATAGAATTACGAGAGACTTTGTCGGATATTTCTAGCAAAGAGAATCCTTTACAGAGTATTGCGACGCTTAGGATTGATGTTGAAAGCACATATTGTGAACTTCAGTGTGAATTTCAGCGTCAGTATGAATCTGAGTTATTTGATAATGCTTTTAACGCAATGGTTAAGATGCAGTTTTTTGCCAAGTTACTGGTCGAAATCGAACAGCTCGAAGCTGAACTAGAGGACGCATAGAGCGTGGCTTTATTACAAATTTCTGAACCTGGACAATCCCCTCAACCTCACCAGCGCAGAAAAGCGGTGGGCATTGACCTTGGGACAACCAATTCACTGGTTGCCACTGTGCGCAGCGGCATGGCTGAAACTCTACCAGACGAACAGGGTAGGCATTTATTACCTTCTGTAGTCCACTACACGCCGCAAGGCCCTAATTGTGTTGGCAACGAAGCCGCAGAGCACAACGTAAGCGACCCACTGAACACCATATCTTCCGTGAAGAGGTTACTCGGGCGTGGGCTCGAAGACGTTAAAATGCTGGGCAATCAGCTTCCCTATGATTTCCAGACTGATCAAGGTGGAATGCCTAAAATTGCTACGGTAAATGGGTTGGTAAGTCCGATTCAGGTATCGGCTGAGATTTTACGTAAATTAGTAAGTCGCGCTGAGGCATCCCTTGATGGTGTTTTAGATGGGGCGGTGATCACTGTGCCGGCTTATTTTGATGAGGCTCAGCGTCAGGCTACAAAAGATGCCGCAACTCTTGCGGGCGTTAAGGTACTACGGCTGCTTAATGAGCCTACAGCGGCGGCTATTGCGTATGGGTTAGATAATGCTAAAGAGGGTGTTATTGCAGTCTATGATCTAGGTGGCGGGACATTTGATGTGAGCATTATGCGTCTCTCACGCGGTGTGTTTGAAGTGCTTGCAACTGGCGGTGATTCGGCTCTTGGGGGCGATGATTTTGACCACGCTATTGCTGAGTGGTTGCGCCAACAGTCTGGTATGAGCGAGTCCCTAAATCCAATGGAGCAGCGGATTCTTCTTGAAACGGCCAAGGCAGTTAAAGAAGAGTTAACCGATTCTGAGGCCGTCGAGATTGAACTTCTCGATTGGAGTGGTGTTCTGACTCGTGATGTGATGGATGACTTGATCGATGACTTACTGAACCAAACTATTAGAGCTTGTCGGCGCTCATTGCGTGATGCCGGCGTCCCTGTAGATGATATAGATAAAGTGGTTTTGGTTGGCGGGTCGACCAGAACTCTGAGAGTTCGAGATAAGGTGGCTGAATTCTTTGGTGTAGAGCCCTTAGCTAACCTCGACCCTGATCGGGTGGTTGCCCTAGGTGCGGCGTTGCAGGCGGAGGTGTTGATTGGTAATAAATCAGGCGACGAAATGTTGTTGCTAGATGTGATTCCGCTATCGTTGGGTATTGAAACAATGGGTGGGCTAATTGAAAAGATCATTCACCGCAATACCACTATTCCAGTTGCCAAGGCTCAAGAATTCACCACATTCAAAGATGGGCAGACAGCTATGGCTGTGCACATTTTACAGGGTGAGCGCGAGTTGGTTGATGATTGTAGGTCGCTGGCTCGATTTGAATTGCGAGGTATTCCGCCGATGGTTGCTGGTGCAGCCAAAATTCGGGTCACTTATCAAGTTGATGCAGACGGCTTGCTTAGCGTTACTGCTCGTGAGTTAACTAGTAATGTAGAATCCAGAATCGAAGTAAAACCGTCTTATGGTTTAGCTGAAGACGAGATCACTCAAATGCTTCAAGATTCATTCAATCATGCTCGGGATGATATGCAAGCCAGAGCGCTTCGTGAGCAACAGGTTGACGCCGATAGAATGATTGAAGACCTTCTGGCCGCATTAAAGCAAGATGGAGATAAGCTACTTAATGCAGAAGAAATTCAGTGCCTACAGGTGGCCGTCAAGGAACTCCAGAAGATACGAGAGGAGACGACGCAGCATCGAGTTTTGGCACGACAAATAGAGGCGGTAGGCAAAACCAGCGAGACTTTCGCTGCTCGACGGATGGACTCCTCAATTAAGAGTGCATTGGCAGGCCATAGCCTGGACGAAATTGAACAAGGTTAAAACCAAATCTATCCTTAAAGGACTTTATTGATCATGGCTCGAATAGTATTTTTACCGCACAAAGAGATATGTCCAGATGGCGCTGTTATTGAGGCCCACGAAGGGGAATCTGTTTGCGAGGCCGCTCTGCGCAATGGTCTTGATATAGAGCATGCCTGTGAGATGTCCTGCGCCTGCACTACGTGCCATATTCATGTTCGAGAGGGTTATGATTTACTGCCTGAAGCCGATGAGCTTGAGGAAGACTACCTCGATAAAGCCTGGGGAGTCGATCCAGACTCTAGGTTGAGTTGCCAGGTGATAGTTGAGGAGCAGGACTTAGTGGTTGAAATTCCTATTTACACCATCAATATGGTGTCGGAGAGGCATTAAGCAGAGGTAGCGATGGAGCAGCGTACTATTCTTAAATCTAAGTTACACCACAACCTACTCCTGTCCTTATTATTTGCACTTTGTACGTCCTGTGTTACTTCTATAGACACCGTTGTTCATTATGCAGACGAGCAATTAATAGCTGGGCAAGCGACGCCCACTAGACACCGAGTGATGTCCGATGGCCATCCAATGGCGGTATGGGAGAAGTCCCATGATGACGCTAAAGGAATTATTCTATTCGTCCATGGCAGAACATGGAGTGGTCTGCCAGACTTTGATCTTCAGGTTGAAGGTGAAGAGTTATCGCTGATGGATGGAATGCTCGAGCAGGGCTATGGCTCTTATGCTATCGATCTGCGAGGTTATGGAAAAACGCCAAGAGATGTCAGCCAATGGCTTTCTCCAGTCAAGGCCGCTAACGATGTGATTAACGTTGTCGATTGGATATCTGGGCGCCATGACAATGTTCCCATTCATGTGTTTGGCTGGTCCTATGGTTCAGTAATTTCGCTGCTAGCAACTCAGGATAACTCAAATAATATTGCTAGTTTGACACTCTTTGGCTTTTGGTTAGATCTGGATGCTAGCGTAGAAAAAGATCATAAAGATAAGGCCTTAGAAAGGCGTGTTAATACAGCAGAAGCTGCCGCAAGTGACTTTATTGTGCCGGGTAGCATCAGCCAACGGGCTATCGATGGCTATGTGGAGGCTGCTTTAGCTGCCGACCCCGTCCGAGTTGATTGGCGCCGGGAGCAAGAATTTCTGAGCATCGATCCCAGCCGCATTGAAGTTCCTGTACTGCTTATTCAGGGCGAGTTTGATCCTATCGCGCCAACAGATTTTCAGGCCAAGCTGTTTACTCGGTTAAAGACTGCCGACAAAAGTTGGGTAGTAGTGTCCGGCGGCGATCATGCCGCGTTTATGGAGACTCCTCGGCCTTATTTTATACAGGTGTTCAACGATTTTATTGAACGATTTAATCCATAATATAAAGCAAAGATGCGCCAACCAATGCGTATAAAATGAGGTAAAAAACATGCTTAAGTGGACCGATGTTAACGATATCGCCATCGAATTAATGGAACGTCACCCGGATGTTGATCCTCAGTATGTTAATTTTGTTGATCTACATAAGTGGGTTTTAGCCATTGAAGACTTTTCTGACGATCCTGATCGCTGCGGCGAAAAAATTCTTGAAGCTATTCAAATGACGTGGATTGACGAACTAGATTAAACGAACTTAGTCTCTGTAATGAGGATAGAGGAATTTATACATGTTAAAAATAGTAAAATATCTCACTCTTCTCTTAGTGGCCATTGCGCTGATAGTGGTAGTAAGGGGGTTATTGCATCGCCCTAAGTATAGGTATGCGTCGATCCAGTAAGCCTCGGGCTTGTGTTATAAGGACCCTCCACTGCTGGTTGATTTAGTGATTAGGCCATATTACGGCGGTGGTGGGCTAGAAAGCAGTTGTGACCACCACCATTGATAGGTAGAATTCGCGCACTTTTTAAACCTCATTCTTAAATTACTGACTTTGGAGAAATTTCATGGCGTCTGAACGCACATTATCGATTATTAAGCCTGATGCAGTGGCAAAAAACGTTGTTGGCCAAATTTTGAGCCGATTTGAAACCGCAGGGCTTCATGTTGTTGCCTGTAAAATGATTCACCTTAGCCGGGAACAGGCTGAAGGATTTTATGCCGAGCATAAAGAGCGTGGTTTCTTTAGTGATTTGGTAGGCTTTATGACGTCTGGACCAGTTTCTGTGCAGGTACTTGAAGGTGAGAATGCTATTTTGACCAATAGAGACCTAATGGGAGCAACTAACCCAAAAGAGGCTGCAGCTGGTACTATTCGTGCAGACTTTGCGGAATCTATTGACGCCAACGCAGCACATGGCTCGGATTCGGCTACTTCTGCGGCGCGAGAGATCGCTTACTTTTTTGAAGATAGCGAGATTTGTCCTCGTTAGACAGTGAGATATTAGGACTTTTATGTCCCCAAAATTAGCAGGAAATGTAATAGACGACCAGCCCCAAGAGGTTAAAACTAACTTGTTGGGGTTTTCTGCGTCTCGTCTTGGCGACTTCATGGAAGAAATAGGTGAGAAACGTTTTCGCGCGACTCAGGTTATTAAGTGGATTCATCAGATGGGAATCTGTGACATTAATGCGATGAGTAACCTATCTAAGGACTTGCGCGCCAAACTTGATCAAGTTGCAGAGGTCACATTACCTGAAGTGGTGAGTTGTCAGGATTCTGTTGATGGAACGCGCAAATGGCTTATTAGAGTCGATGGCGGAAGTTGCATTGAGATGGTTTATATCCCCGAACGGGAGCGAGGCACTCTATGTGTGTCATCTCAGATCGGTTGCGCGCTTGATTGCAGTTTTTGTGCGACCGGTAAGCAGGGTTTTAATAGAGATCTAACAGCTGGAGAAATTATCGGCCAGTTATGGATTGCTGCAGATTCTTTTGAACAGTTTACTCACAAGGCCAAACGTCGAGTCACTAATGTGGTGATGATGGGGATGGGCGAGCCTTTAATGAATTTTGATAACGTTGTTGATGCTATGAGCATTATGCTCGAAGACAATGCTTATGGCCTCTCAAAGCGCAGGGTGACGCTTAGCACTGCAGGTGTTGTGCCTCAACTGGATAAGTTGGGTGATGTCAGTGACGTCTCACTCGCTATTTCTTTGCATGCTCCAAACGATGAACTGCGCAATCAGTTGGTGCCGATTAACCGCAAATACCCATTAGCTCAATTTATTGAGAGTGCGAAAAATTATATTGAAAAAATGCCTGATAATCGACGGAAAGTAACCGTTGAATATACCTTGATGGATCAGGTAAATGATCGATCAGTCCATGCTCGCGAATTAGCGGTATTATTGAAAGATTTGCCCTGCAAGGTCAATCTCATCCCGTTTAATGCTTTTCCAGGATCAGACTACAAACGGGTCACCAATACAGCTCTGAACCGGTTTAGAGATATTCTAATGGCGGAGGGTTACACTGTTACCGTAAGAACTACTCGAGGTGATGATATTGCTGCCGCGTGCGGGCAGCTTGCCGGTGAAGTCAACGACCGGACTAAGCGCCAAGAGCGCTATAAAAAGCGCTTAAGTGAGGTTCAAACACTTCAGCTTAGTGAATAGCTTTGATGTCTGTGCTAGGTCATGATGAGTCGACTAGAATTTAGGAGGAAAAGCTTAAAATGCTGTATCCCGATTCTACAGAGGCGGCGCAGTATGCGACGGCGTTGCAAGACTAGTTTAAAATAAATTCTCCATTAAGGAGCGAGTAAAAGTTGAGTTTTAGAGAAACACCCATCGTGCGACGCAAGTCGCGACAGATTATGGTCGGTAACGTGCCTGTTGGCGGCGATGCACCTATTTCTGTCCAGAGTATGACTAACACTCTGACTTCAGATGTAGAAGCCACAGTGGCTCAAATAGAACGTATTCAGCGGGCTGGTGCAGATATCGTTCGAGTTTCTGTTCCTACCATAGAAGAAGCGGATGCCTTTGGTGAAATAAGAAAACGAGTAAGCGTCCCTCTTGTTGCCGATATTCATTTTGACCATAAAATCGCTCTTCGTGTTGCTGACTTGGGTGTCGACTGTCTTCGTATTAACCCCGGTAACATAGGTCGGGAAGACCGTCTGAGAGAAGTGATTGCCAAGGCTAAAGACCTCAATATTCCGATCCGAATAGGTGTTAATGCGGGATCGTTGGGCAAAGATTTGCTGCGCAAGTATGCTGAACCTACAGCAGAGGCAATGGTTGAATCAGCTATGCGCAATGTCGATCTTTTAGATAAATACGATTTTCAAAATTTTAAAGTGAGCGTTAAGGCATCTGAGATATTTATGGCTCAAGCGGCCTATCGCGATCTCGCCACACGCATTGAACAACCGCTTCATTTGGGTATTACAGAGGCTGGAGGGCTCCGTGCCGGCACGGTTAAATCAGCCATTGGGCTTGGCGCACTGTTGTTAGATGGTATAGGTGACACCATAAGGATTTCACTGGCCGCTGAACCTGAAGAGGAGGCCAAAGTTGCCTGGTCGATGCTTCGAAGCTTGAGGCTCCGATCCAAAGGCATTAACTTTATTGCCTGCCCCAGCTGTTCCCGGCAGAATTTTGATGTTATCAGTACGGTCAACGAACTAGAAAATAGGCTGGAAGACATTACCGTGCCTATGGACGTATCAATTATTGGATGCATTGTGAACGGGCCAGGAGAAGCCAAAGTTTCTGATTTTGGTTTAACGGGCGGCACTCCTGCCAATCTAGTGTATCTTGACGGTGTTCCTGACCATAAAATTAGCCAAGATAATTTGGTTGATCAGTTAGAGGCTGAAATTCGTGCTAAGGCCGCAGCCAAAGAGGCTCAGTTGGCACTGGACGCCTCACGAATAATTGCCAGAGGTTAAAAAGAGACTCGTCATGAAAATACAATCTTTGCGTGGCATGCATGACCTACTCCCAGAAAACTCAGCCATTTGGCAGTATCTTGAAAAGACGGTTGCCGATGTACTGTCTCGCTATAGCTATAAAGAAATTCGTTTTCCTATACTCGAACAAACAGAGTTGTTTAAGCGTTCTGTGGGCGAAGCCACCGATATCGTGGAAAAGGAGATGTATACCTTTGAAGACCGCAACGGTGACCAACTTAGCTTGCGTCCTGAAGGCACTGCGGGCTGCGTTAGAGCCTGTACGGAGCATGGCCTACTGCATAACCAAACACAGCGATTATGGTACGCCGGGCCAATGTTTCGTCATGAGCGCCCACAAAAAGGCCGTCAACGGCAGTTCCACCAAATTGGTGTAGAAGCGTTTGGATTAAATGGTCCAGATATTGATGCCGAGTTACTGCTATTAACGGCGAATTTATGGAAAACATTAAAGATCGATGGTGTAGTGACATTGCAGATTAATTCGTTAGGCACGTCGACTGACCGAGCAAACTACCGCGACAAATTAGTAGGCTACTTGATGGCCCATCGAGATAACTTAGATGAAGATAGTCAGCGACGGCTTGAGACTAACCCGATGCGTATACTGGACAGTAAGAATCCAGATGTGCAAAGAATTGTCGATGGAGCGCCTAAGCTAATCGATTTCATTGACGATGATTCAAGGCAGCACTTTGAGCAACTTTGCGGCATCTTAGATGCGGCTAAAATCACCTATGAAATTAATCCGCGGTTGGTTCGAGGGTTGGATTATTATTCCAAAACGGTATTCGAGTGGGTTACTGACAGTCTTGGCGCTCAAGGCACTATCTGTGCTGGGGGCCGCTATGATGGGTTGGTTGAGCAACTTGGTGGGAAGCCTTGCCCCGGGGTAGGTTTTGCCATGGGTATCGAGCGGTTGGTGCTGTTACTTGACGAATTAAAGGTTGTCCCTGATAGTGTCGGCCAAACTGTGGATATTTACTTACTAGCGGTCGGTGAAGTTAGCAATGCTGCAGCCGTATTGGCTGATAATCTGCGAAATCAGTGCCCTAATCTGCGTATTGAGAGTCATTGTGGTGGTGGCAGTTTTAAATCGCAAATTAAAAAAGCGGATAAAAGTGGCGCAACCGTGGCGCTTATTTTAGGTGAGCAAGAGGCTGCGTCATCGACTGTCGGGGTTAAGTACCTTCGGCAAGAACATACACAAGAAACGATTATCCAAGATAACTTGGCAAATTTACTTAACGATTTTTTTACTAATTGAGGCAAACGCGTGGCAGATCACCTTACTGAAGAAGAACAAATTGAATCCCTGAAAGCATGGTGGGCAGAAAATGGCGTTAAGACTCTTGTCTCGATTGTGTTGATTGTGGGTGGGTACTTCGGATACCAATCTTGGGATCAAAACAAACAGCTTCAGGCTGAAATAGCCTCGAGCATTTGGCAAAATAGTATGGACATTGTTTCAAGTCAAGCGCCAGGTGAGAATTTTCAGCCCGAGCAACAGACGGCTATCAATAATTATGCAGACCAGCTGAAACAGGACCATGCTGGAACCGGTTATGCCCATTTTGCAGCAATGCTAAAGGCAAAATTAGCCGTGGAAGGTGATGATTTAGATACAGCCGCTGCCGAATTACAGTGGTCACTTGGTAACAGCCCTGAGCCGGCGACAGAAATGATTGTTCGTCTGAGATTGGCTCGTGTGGAAGCTGCTCGAGGTAACGTTGATCTTGCTTTGGAGATGGTCCAGGGAATCGACTCTAGTACCCACAAGTCGGCTTATGAAGAAGCTAAAGGCGACTTTTATTTGCAGTTGGATAATACCGAGGCAGCCTATACCGCGTATGACGCAGCAATGGCCTCCAATGAATCCAGCGATCCAATCGTTCGAAATATATTAGAGCTTAAAATTGGTCAGGTGCTCCCCGCAGCAACGCCTGACGCAATGACCGGAGATGATCAATGAAAAAACTGAGTCTGTTGTTCTGTGTGTTGCTCGTTTCTGGATGTAGCTGGTTTGGTGGCGACGACGACGCTGCAATTGAACCTGCAGAGTTAGTTGATTTTCAATCGGAAGCGTCCGTGGTTCGTCAATGGACGGCTAACGTGGGTTCAGGGGCTAAAAATTACTTGATTAGCTTGCGGCCAACGGCTAATCGAGACACGGTTTTTGCCGCAGACTATGGCGGTCAGATTACCGCGTTAGATGTCGGTACAGGTAATGTGCGTTGGGAGACTGAGTTAGATGTTCCAGTGACCGGCGGAGTCGGTTACGGTGCTGGGTTGGTTATGGTCGGAACGATAGAGGGTGAGGTCTTTGCCTTAGATGCGGACGACGGTTCGGTTCTGTGGACAAGTCAGGTCAGTTCAGAGGTGCTATCAAGCCCTAAATCGAATGGCGAGATTGTCGTGGTTCATAGCATTGATAACAAAATGGTCGCTCTAGATGCAAAGACGGGTGAAGAATTGTGGCAGCACGATGGTGATGCCCCTATTTTGAGCGTTCGTGGCACTAGCGAATCGGTGGTTACTAATAATATGGTTTTATCTGGATTTGATTCAGGTAAATTGATTGCTTTCAGTCCCGATAATGGTTCGATTATTTGGGAGACTCGACTGGCTTTGCCGACGGGTCGAACAGAACTCGAGCGTATGGTTGATATTGATGGCGAACCCCTGTTGGTTGGTGATGTTATTTACTCTGTGAGCTATCAAGGGCGTGTAGGAGCGTTGAGTCGCGGTACAGGAAGAAGCCTCTGGTCTCAGGATAGCTCTTCTCATCATGCGCCAGCCCACAGTGCCGGTCAGATTTATGTGACTGGAGCAGAGGATTCGGTGCAGGCATTTCAAGCAGGTAACGGGCAGCCGATTTGGTCCAATGACCAGCTGTTTCTGCGCCGTTTAACGGGTCCAGTTAAACTGGCTGGCACAATGGCGGTAGCTGATGCTGAGGGCTATCTCCATCTACTAGACCCCATAGATGGCCGATTCGTTGGTCGAGAAAAAATAGATGGTAGCGGCATTAGCACTCCGATGTTAAGTGTTGGTGAATCCCTTATTATCCAATCTAATAATGGCAAGATTAGCGCTTACAAAATTCAGTAGCGAAAACTATCCTTAATTAAAGTAGAATGCCGCAGTTGAAACCTGCGGCATTTTTTATTCTATGATTCCTGT
>Ga0308003_1000176_pt1 | contig 31668 bp, 33 predicted proteins | sample Neamet36_FD_203159 | JGI IMG/M metagenome (GOLD analysis project Ga0308003, IMG submission 203159) | Marine microbial communities from water near the shore, Antarctic Ocean - #36 | ecosystem: Environmental > Aquatic > Marine > Unclassified | place: Southern Ocean | collected 2014-06-06
CTTCGATGTTCACTATTGCATCCCCTGTAAGTGTAATCACTGGAATGGTAGTATCTTTTACATTGACTGTTCTAGTTACTTCAACGGCGTTATTACTGTTCGTATCTGTAACATTGAAAGTTACCGTGTAAGTTCCAACCGTATCTGCATCTACCGGATTCACAGTTACAATACTTGATGTTATATCTCCATCATAGTTGTCCAAAGCAGTTGCTCCATCATCGGTATAGATTGTTCCTACTTCGATGTTTACAGGATCCTCTCCTGATAAAGTAATAACAGGAAGTGTGGTGTCATTTATTGGGCAAGTACCCCAAACAGGTGTATTACTTTCAAATAATGGTGAGTTTTTACTAAAATTAAATGGTTCTGATGTAATCTTAGTAACACACCATCTTGAAATATTTTGATTGAAAGGAGATACTTCAAACATTGAACCCATATTAGTAACACTACTTACATCCCAAGAACTAATATCTTGGTTAAATGAAGTTTTATAAAACATGTTCTGCATGTCAGTTACCTTACTTACATCCCAAGAACTTATGTCTTGATTAAAGTTACTTGCTCCAAACATACTAAACATTGTAGTAACATTACTTACATTCCACGGACCTATATTTTGATTGAAATTATCAGATAGGTCGAACATGTAAGTCATATCAGTCACACTACTCACATCCCAAGAACTAACATCTCCATTGAATTGAGATTTTTGGTAAAATAAATAAGACATATCTGTTACGTTACTAACATCCCAATTAGTTATTGGACCGTATTCACTATCGGTACATAAACCTGTTACAGGATGTGTGTATAAACAAGTATTTACAGCATCTTGAATATTAGAATCTGTTATTGGAGTTTTACTTCTTATAATAGTTATCGTTTTTGGATTTAATGAATTTGAAGGATCCGTGTTATAAGGGGTAGAAGGTGTTATTACTATTGTTTTATTTATTTCATTAGTATCTGAACCTAGTAATGAAGTAAAACTAATTATTCCGGAAGTATCACCTGCAGGAATTAAAATATTAGCCGCATTTGCAACCATTAATATTCTATCCTTTAATACATTATTAAAGTCTGGTCCAGATTGCATAGCATCTTTTGAAATTGCTAAAAATAAATCTTCATTAAATGATTTAATTGATGAAATTCCCATATAATAATCATCTGTAATTGAATTTTGACTAAATACGGTTTCATAATTATTTTGATCGATATTGGTAATCTTATATTCTTTAACAGTAGTATTTCTTCCTGTTATATCCATAACATCTTGAGCAACTAATAAATTACCTTCATCATTTATAGTTATAGCTCTACTTCCCCATGTCCCAGTTAAAGTTGTTGATATATTTGTAGATTTATTCCAAATTCTAACTGGTTGATTTTGACCTGAAACATATACATTTCCAGACGAATCTACACTTATTGAATTTGGAAAATGAAATTCAGAATCTTCGAAAAGAACACTTGCTGTTGAATTATCTGTTGTAGTCTTCCAAACTTTAGTTCCATAACGTGTAATTGTGTAAATATTTCCATCACTATCTATATCCATATTAATTGCATCTGAATCTGTACCAGTAGATACAACAGTTATGAAAACTCCAAGAGAATCATATTTTTTAACAGTACCATTATTTTCGAGTATAAAAATATTACCTGTAGAATCTACATGAATATCTACTGGAGAAAGGGAGTTATCAATAAAAGTACTCATTACCCTAGTCGAGTTATTGACTTTTTGTACTCTATTATTATTGTAATCTGCAATGTATACATCTCCATTACTATCTATTGCTATACCCTCTGGTTGATTTAATTGATTTGCATCTGAACCAATCCCATTTGCACCGGAATAAATACTAGCAGTTCCTTTTGATGCAAAAGAAATAGAATAATCTTCATTTATTGATGCCGTTCCAGATATACTTAATGGAATAGATATATCATTTAAACTAACAACATCTATAGTTGCTGAGAGTATACTTACACCTCCATTATCTGAAATGGTTATTTCATCTAAAGATAAGTTTGTAACTTCAGGTAAATCATCAACCGAATCCAAAATATTAACAGTAAACTCTTTTTCTAAAACATGAACTCCATCTGTTACTTGTACATGAATTATATAAGAAGTTTTAGTTTCATAGTCGGGGTCTGTTTTAAAATTTAGAGTATTCCCCACTAAATTAAAATCATCATTATCATTATTTTCACCTGTAAAAGAAAATATTAAATTTTCCGAATCATATCCCGGATATAAAACACTTAAATCATTTAAATACTTGGTGTTTGAATTTTCTGTAAAATCAATACTTGTCTTGTAAGATCCTGTATTTTGATCTAAAAAACCAAAATTTAAAGGTTTGTATTCGTATTGATAAGGAACTTCATTTTCTTCTAAATTAAAAATATCTGAACCTGTAATGTCATAAGTGTATTGTGATAAATCTTCTATTATTGAATTTGTATTTGAATTAAAATCATAATAATTATTTATACGGATTTGATTTTCTATTGGTGGGATATTGTATATGGAAGTAACTTCTGATTGAGACAAACCTCTTTCTGTGTATTTAGCAATTTGTCCCCAAATAGTTAAATCATCTATATATCCTTTAAATGTAGTCGCATTACCTTGAAATCCACCTAGATACAATGGTAAGTTATTTTGATTTGCACTAACGTTTACATTAAAAGTGTTATTTCCATCTTGAAATGACTGAGACACTCCATCTAGGTATGCTGTTAATACACCATTGTTAACAATAATAGCTACATGATACCAGCTGTTAGAAGGTGCATTTCCAAAAATTGCAGAATTGTAACCATCACTGTTATTTGTTCCATTTGCTGCAAATTGAAATGATTCAGTTTGTTTATTGTAGGACAAAAAATAATCACTGTCTGTAAGATTATCATGTTCATACATGGATATAATAAAACCTGATTCTTCTGGTTTTACCCAAAAGGAAATAGACCTGTAGTATAATGGATCTATTCTTTGGTAAATAGATGTATTTTCTAAAGTAAAAAATAAACTTCCATCTAAGTAAATACTTTTATTTTCTTTAAATTCAATGTCATCAAGAGTCACCCTTCTAATTAATCTGGTCTTGTGTGTGTATTGTTTTCCTTCTCCTCTGGTAGAACCGGATACATAACTTATTTGTTGAGCATAAGCATCACTATCATCATTTTGATGAGAAGTCCAATACCATCCTGAATTCAGGTTTAACTTTTCATTTCCATTATCTCTCTTATAATAATATAAGTTCTGAGATTCTGTTTTATTTGGTATATACCACCCCCTTTTACCTCCATCACTTTTCATAAATATACTAGAATTGTAATCATTACAATTATCAGTCATTTTTAAGGTATTATTAAGACCCGATCCAATCGTATTTGTTGTATTATGATCTTTGTGACAACCGTAATTTCTAGAAGGGCCATCTGTTGTATTAACTTCAAGATATCTCCAATCTTCCACCCAGTCTCCTTTATCATAAAAAATAATTCCACCACCCGGACCGGTATCACCAATTTTAAAAGGATTGTTCTGAGTTTGTCCACTAACAATAATTGATGTTAGAAAAAAAAGAAAACTTATTAATTTTTTCATTAGTATAATTTTTTTTAAATTTAATTTTAAAATAAATGTTAAGTACTTAAAAATAGTTGCAACTAAAAAAGATTACTTTTTCAATTCTAAAAAATTTTACTATTTTTATAAAATGAAAATAATCCTGATATTTCTTTTTTCTTTTCAATCAATTCAAATTCCAATTGATTATTATTTTGAATCTTCAAAATCAATTGTACACATTCTGTATAAAAATAAAATAGAAAGATATACTTCAGAAAATGATAGTAAATTAATCTCTTCAAAAGAAATTAAGAACTCATCTGAGTATGATTTATCAAAATTTAAATTTGTAAATGAATATACTTTATCTAGTAATACAGGAGGTTCTATTCTTAAAATCAAAGGAGATTCTATTTTCAGAATAGACAATTCTTATGAACATAAAATGCAATTAGGATCTTTAGAGTTTACAAGAAATGACACTCTATTTAGATATGGAGGTTATGGTTTTTTTGAAAATAGAAATTTTTTTACTTTTTATGATAAAAATGTTAATGGATGGGAATCTTTAGATATTAATGGAGACATTATACCAGAAAGAATCTCTGATTTTATTTATCATTTTAATAAAGATAAATTATATATCTCTGGAGGGTATCGATTTGATAAATTTAAAAAAGATGTAAAATATCCAAACTTAAAATCTTATCTCTTTGATTTTAATTCAAAAGAATGGTCTATAATTGGTGATTTAAACACTTCTTTTTTTAAAACTATTTCTTTCTCTTTAGATGAAAATAGTTTTATTAATTTTATAGATGGAATGATTCATATAATGGATTTTGAACAAAATTCAATTAAAAAATTCTCTTCTAATCCGATATCAAAAAAAATAGAATCTTTCTTTTTTAAACCATTTATTGATAAGAATAATATTGTTTATTTTGAGTTTGAAAATAATAAGTTAAATATTAAATCAATATCCTTAAAAGAGTTTATTTCAAACTTAAAAAGTATTAAAAATGAGAAAATTCATGGGGTTTCCTATTGGTTGTATTCATTAATTATTTTGATACTTGTAATCATATTTTTATTGTATGTTTTATTTAAAAAGTTTGTCAATAAAATTATAAAGATTAGAGATGTGTTTTTCTATAACTTGAAGAAAATAAAACTAAATGAAAAAGAGAAAGTTATTTTTGAATTATTATATACATCTTCTAAAAAAAGAAAGAGTGTTGAGAATAGAATTATAACCGAATTTTTTGAGGATAGAACTCTTAATTACGGAACGATTAATAGAAGAAAAAATGAATCAATTAATACATTAAATAATAAAATAAAAGTATTTTTGAGTACAAATACAGATATTATTATAAGAACAAATTCTCAAATAGATAAAAGAGAGATTAATTATTCTATAAACTCAGATTTCTTGTAGATTATGTATTTGGTTTTTATAAACTAACTTCTGTTAGATTTAACATAAGTTACACTATCAATCTTCTCCAGTAAAAAAAATTGACTTCGATATAAAAATAAGTCAGACCACCCTTTTAGAAAAAAGTATTTTCATAGTTACAAGAAACCTTCCCTTTCCTAATATTAGAGTATACTTCATTTTACTAATCTCATTTTGTGAATTTACACTCAATATGGTTGTATATATTAATATATTTTCGTAAATTAAGGATATAAAATTAACAACCCTAATATTGCGAATTGTGAAAGTATTTCTATCGAGAGTTTCAACGGATGAACAGAGTGAATTAAGACAGATTCAGAATGTAGAGGGATTTGATAAAGTTATCATAGATAAATGTAGTGGATTAATTCCTTTATGGGAACGACCAAACATTATTAAAAACAAAATTAAGAAGTTAGTTGATAATGGAACTATCAAACATATTGAGGTTCACTCAATTGATAGATTAGGAAGGGATACACTTTCTGTATTATCTGTATGGAAAGAACTGACTGAAAAAGGTGTAAGGGTTGTTTGTAGAAATCCCAACTTCCAAAACTTAAATAATGAAGGTGAGAGAGATTACTTCTCAGAATTATTATTGAATATACTTTCTACCATGAGTTCGTTTGAAAAATCTATGATTAAAACTCGTCAAATGGAGGGTATTAGAATCACTCAAAAAATATCACCTGAGAAATATAGTGGTAGGAAACAAAACACTAAAGAATCAACTCTTAAATTCTTAACCAAACACTCTAAAGTAATAGAATACTTAGAAAAAGGAATGAAAGGTATTGAAATATCTAAGTTGTGTGATGTCTCACTAAACACAATTACTAAGGTTAAAAAGAATCTTAAACTTCAACATAAAATATATGAGTAAAAAGAAAAAACAAAATAAAAAAATCAGAAATAGTTATGGAACTATTACAATGAAAGAATTAGAAGAAAAGGGATTAATTCCTAAAAATTTCCACTTATTCGATAGTATAGATATGAATGAGTACCAACTTAAACATAAAACTGATTGGTGGATGAGAATGAGTTAGAAATCCAATCCTTTGACATACTTACTTTTTTTAAGTTGAATTTCTAATTGTTTAATCCTAAACTCTAATTCGTTAATTTTAGATTCAAACTTATCAACGTTTGAAGTTTTGATAGAGTTTGAATCTTCTTTTAAATTTTTACTCTCCCATTTATCTTTAAATTCAGGTATAAGAAATCCATACTCTTCATGTATTGGATTCCATATTTCTAAAAGTTCATAGTCAGTTAAATTAGAATCCAATTCATTTGTAATTCCTTTATTTATTTTTTCTTCCTCAGTTAAATGTATTGAATTAAATATTTTATTTAAATATACTTCCGATTTACTAATAAATTCCTTCCGATTCCTTCGAGATAGTTTTTCATTACATTGAATGTAAAAGTTAAACCCTTCGAACTTTCGTCTGGAAGGAGTTCCATTATTTCTAATAACTTTATATTTTTTCATTATGTTGATTTATTTAGAGTTGATAAAAGTTTAGAGAAATTCTCTAAAAAGGAAATCCCCCACCGTTAATAATGAGAGAGTTTCTTAATTATGAATATGAATAACAAAATCGTATCTCTTAATTTTTATCCGATTCAACATAACCACTAAATTTTCCTAATGTGAGATGAAAGAACTCTCTATAAATTTGATTATTTAACCCCACCCAAAGAGGATTGTAATTTGAAATGAAATCCATATCATCTTCAATAACTTCATAGTTTGTTTCATCTTTGAAATATCCATTAGTTGAAAAGATTTGTTTAGTTTCTTCCATAAATTTTCCATAATCCTTTTTTGGATTAACCTTTGGAGATAGTTGAGGTTTAAAGTGTTTTGTATTACATCTCTTATATAAATCATCAAGAGAATTCAAATCATTTATATTAACTCTATCAGTTTCACAATTCTTAACATATAGTTCATTCTGATTTTTACCAATACACAAATAGTATTTTTTTAGATTGTTTCTAAATTCTTCCACATTCTGTGGAGTTTTGATTCCATAAGAAATTTTTGATTTTACATTTTTCACCATTCTTAAACTTTGTTTTTTACCACTTTTTAATAAACTCATAATTTTTAATTTAATTTATGATTCTCACTTAATAGAGGAGGAGAACCGACCCTCACTAACAATACTATAGTTAGTCCATGTTTTACTTACACGCTAATTTCATTTTCAGTGTTAGTAATTTTTATTAATTCTCACTTTTAATAGGTGGAGAAGTTTAACCCCTTAATTACTCTCCTTAAATTACTCGAGAGATTACTTACACACTAATTTCATTTTTAGTGTTGGTAATTTTATTAATTCTCACTTTTAATAGGTGGAGAATTCTAACCCTTAACTACTCTCCTTAAATTACTCGAGAGTTTACCTACACACTAATTTTTAGTTCAGTGTTAGTAATTTTATTAATTCTTTTAAAATTCTTAAATTTGGTATATGGAAGACAAATGGAGAATTAATAAAATCGGAGATGATTTTTATTTTATTCCAAAAAAGGAAAGAGATGAGAAATTAGAATATGAACGATTACTGAGTAATATCAGTAAGAGGGAAAAGAAGATTGAATCTGAATCAGTAAAGGTTGGAAAACTCAAAGAAGATTTGAGGAATATGAAAAAGGATAGAACTAAGGGTTTTAATAAGATGATTAAGTACCATGAGAAGTTCTTACCTACTTTTTCAATCACATTGGATGTAGGAAATAAATATGTAGAATATAAGAGTGGAAATTACTCTGAAACTTCAGGAAATAACCAATGGGGAATGAGGGTTTCAATTGGAGGTAAGAGGAAGTATATATACATTGGTACTGTAAATGATGTGTCGTATCACTTAGATTTATTAGAGAACAATGTTCCTCATTACAATAAGAATAATAGATATGAGGATGGTCCGATAGGATACTATAATTCATTATCCCCTAAGAATTACGAAAGTGATGAACATAAAGAAATCATTACATCAAAGATTGAATCCTATGTGGGAGATGTTGTTAAGAAAAAGATGATAGATACTCTGAAGAAAGATGGAAACCTAGATAGTTTCTTTGATAAGAGTTACAAACTAAAGGGTACTGAAATGTTATATGATTTATATAAAAAATCTCCTCATTACACACCTCCTCAAAAAGAGATAGAAAAGAAAAAAGGTGGTAGATTACGTCCTCTTAATGTAGGTAAAAAGAAACAGAGGTAGTAGAAGAATAACCTATATATTAATCATATTAAATTCTTCTCAAGATAAAAAAATCTTTAGTATTCTTTGAATATGTATGAGAACGACGAAGACACCATATTTGACCAACTGATAGATTAACTATAACTCTTTCAATCTTCAAAGTCTATCAAAGTTTGAATCAAAACTATTTTGATACTGTAATCATTTTTAACTACACTAAGGTGTGATTTTGTTTCATTTGATTTTCCCACTCTAATAAATCAGTTTTCCTGATGTATTTTTTGTGAGATGATATCTTTATCATCGGTAACCCAAACCTTCTTGTCCACTCTTCTATGGTGGTTCTATTCACATTGTACATCTTCATTAATTGTTGTTTTGTTATTCTTTCTTCCATTGTTTTTCTTCTTCTTTTTTTAATAGTTCAAAAAATAGTTTTGTGTACCCTTTTTTATCTTTTTTATTTCTATACGGTTCAAGTTCATCTGAGAGATTATTAACCAGTTCTGATTTTCTGATTAACTCATCAATGAACTCTTTTGGATTTTCTTTAATCCATTTTATAGATTCAGAATCTAATTTAGTTTGTTTCATCTTTAAACAGTTTTATATAAATAGTATCAACCTTTAGTTTTTAATTAAAAGGTTATAATCTTTTTTCAAAATTTTTATTTGTTTGAACACTTCAGTATTGGATATACCAATCCCCTTTAAGAGTTTTACCTCCTTTTTTATTTAATTCTACATTTCCTCAGACCAGTTCGATTGAATCACCCATATCTGATTTATAGTAGAACCCTTTTTGATACTATCGGAGAAACCTCTTCCATTATGTATAGATGTTATTTCAATCTTATAGAATACTATCCGACTTCTAACCCACTAACTATTCCTATGAACCCTCGTGGGTGATTGGTATTTTACCCTATGATGGATACCAGTATCTACTATAAGTATTACAAAGTGTAGGAAAACGTAAAAAAAGGTGAAGTGGTTTTTATTTTATTTTGAATACACATAAAATAATGAACACATTGTGTTCACAATACATTATAATAAGTGTACACAGTGTGTACACTAATATACATAAATCACTGATTATCATTAATTTCGATGTATGGTTTTATTCCTGGAGGTACCACTTATAAACCCGAACTTTTAGTTCGGGTTTTTTTGTGCTTTTATTTTTCCTTTTTAGAAATTACAACAACGCTAAAACGTCATTTAAAATAGGATTGGTGTTTTTTTGATTCCAAATTACAGAAAGGGTTGTTTTTTGCGAAATCATATCTAACTCAATAAATTTAATATGATGCCCTCTTTTTTGTGCTAAAGATTTTGGTACAATAGAAATTCCGAAATTATTTTCTACCAACTTAAAAATAGAACTAGAGTGAATTGTATTGTGAGATATTAAAGGTGTAAAGCCACAGTCATCAAAAATTTGCATTACTTTTTCATAATATGAAGCGCTATATTTGGCATCAAATAAAATAAAAGATTCCTCCCTAAACTGGGCTAAACTTTTAAAATTAGCTTCATTTATTACATGCTCTTCTGACAAAACCAGACAAAAACTTTCCTTTAAAATTGTTTTAATTTCTAAAGCTCTAGGAACCCTTTCTAAACGTACAAAACCAATATCTAAAGAATAATCTAGCAAACCATTAATTTGTTTTTGATTGTCTATTTCTTTTAAATTAAATAAAATATTTGGATGCGTTTTCTCAAAACTTAGCAATAAATTAGGAATTACATTTTGCATTGCAGAACCTACATACCCAATTTTTAAAGCTCCTTTTTTACCGTCGTGCAACAGCTTTGCGTTGTCTAAAGTATGCGACAGTGTTTTTAACTGCAACTCAACTTCTGCCTTTAAATACACACCCACTTTTGTTAAAACAACTTTTCTATTATGTCTTTCAAATAAAACGACCCCCAGTTCTTCTTCTAATAGCTTAATTTGTCTGCTTAATCCTGGTTGAGAAATAAACAACTTCTCAGCAGCCTTTCTAAAATGCAATTCTTCTGCTACTGCCAAAAAATAGCGAAGATGTCTTAATTCTATTTGATAACTCATGGTTATTAATTGTTACAATAAAGAGTATTATAAAGCATCAAAAGTAATCATAACTTTGTACATATCCAATTCAAATAAAATAGCATGTTTAAATACGGAATAGATCAACTAACACTTCATAAAGTAAAAGATATTGCCAATGGCAATTTAAAAGCTACTATAGACATAGAGGCAAAAGAAAAAATAATTGCTTGTCGAAAAAAAGTAGAAACAATCACTAAAAAAAATAAAGCAGTTTATGGCATCAACACAGGTTTTGGTCCTTTGTGCGATGTGCAAATTTCGCCTGAAGAAACAAACCAACTTCAAACGAATTTATTAATTACACATGCCGTTGGTGTTGGTAAAAACATAGACAAACGTTTGTCAAAAATTATGATGATTTGCAAAGTACATGCACTTTGTCAGGGTTTTTCTGGTGTTCGATTACAATTAATAGAACGTATTATTTATTTTATTGAAAACGATCTATTACCAACAGTACCAAAACAGGGTTCTGTTGGTGCTTCTGGAGATTTAGCACCACTTTCTCACTTGTTCTTACCATTAATTGGTGAAGGAGATTTTTGGATAGACGATGAAATTATTCCTGCAAAAGAAGTTTTAAAAAAACATCATTTAGAACCTTTAGAATTGCATGCAAAAGAAGGTTTAGGTTTAATTAACGGAACACAGTTTATTTTAGCACATGCCATTACAGGCCTACTAAAAATGGAATATTTATTAGATTTAGCAGATGTTTCTGGCGCTATGAGTATTGAGGGTTATAAAGGAAGCTCATCTCCGTTTAGAGAAGAATTACACGCAATTAGACCTTTTAAAGGCAGTATTAAAGTAGCAGAACGCATGCGTAATATCTTTAAAAATTCTCAAAATATTACTTCGCATGAAAATTGTGAACGTGTTCAAGACCCCTATTCTATGCGCTGTATACCACAAGTGCATGGTGCTTCTAGAAATGCGTTTTACCATTTGTTGGAATTAGCAGAAATAGAAATGAATTCGGTTACAGACAATCCTATTATTTTAAGTGAAACTGAGGCAATTTCTGGCGGTAATTTTCACGGACAACCTTTGGCTATGGCATTAGATTATTGCTCTATTGCAGCTTCAGAATTAGGAAACATTGCAGACAGACGTTGTTATTTATTGCTAGAAGGTAAGTATGGTTTGCCAAGATTATTAACAAAGAGTGGTGGTTTAAATTCTGGTTTTATGATTCCGCAATATACCACAGCAGCTTTAGTTACCGAAAATAAATCTTTATGCTTTCCTCCTTCTGCAGATAGTATTCCTACTTCTTTAGGCCAAGAAGACCATGTTTCTATGGGAAGTATTTCTGGACGACAATTCAATCAAATTTTAGGAAATTTAGAAAAAATATTAGCTATTGAATTGATGTATGCCGCGCAAGCTCTAGAATTTAGAAGACCCAACACATTTTCTGAAATTATTGAGAAAAATCATACAATTATAAGAGAAAAAGTTGACAAGTTAGAAGAAGACAGACTTTTAAAAGACGATATTAAAAACATGATTCTACTCGTAGAAAATAAAAAAATCATTGTAAAATATAATTAGACATGACATTTAAAGAACAAATCCTGCAAGGAATTCCAAATACATTACCAATAAAAAAAGACTATCCAAAAGACGCCAATAGAGCTCCTAAAAGGAAAGATATTTTATCTATTGAAGAAAAACAATTGGCAATAAAAAATGCATTGCGATACTTCCCAAAAGAATGGCACGAAGAATTAGCAACTGAATTTGCAAATGAATTAAAAGAATTTGGTAGAATTTACATGTACAGGTTTAAACCAGCTTATAAAATTTATGCAAGGCCAATTTCAGAATATCCTGCAGAAACACAACAAGCTGCTGCAATTATTTTAATGATTCATAACAACTTGAATCCTGATGTGGCCCAACACCCAGAAGAATTAATCACCTACGGCGGAAATGGTGCCGTTTTTCAAAACTGGGCACAGTACCTTTTAGTGGTTCACTATTTAGCCATCATGACAGAAGAACAAACATTGCACTTGTATTCTGGTCATCCAATGGGTTTATTTCCCTCGTCTAAAAACGCACCAAGAGTTGTGGTAACCAACGGAATGATGATTCCTAACTACTCTAAACCCAACGATTGGGAGAAATTTAATGCGCTAGGTGTTACGCAATATGGACAAATGACGGCAGGATCGTTTATGTATATTGGTCCGCAAGGAATTGTACACGGAACTACCATTACCCTAATGAATGCTTTTAGAAAAATTTTAAAGAAGGATGAGAATCCGAATGGAAAAATATTTCTAACTGCTGGTTTAGGCGGCATGAGTGGCGCACAACCCAAAGCAGGAAATATTGCCGGTTGTATTACCATTTGTGCAGAAGTAAATGGTAGAGCAGCTAAAAAAAGACATGAACAAGGTTGGGTAGATGTTTTAATTGATGATCTAGATGTTTTGGTTGACAGAACCTTGGCGGCTCAAAAAAACAACGAAGTAGTTTCTATTGCTTTTATTGGAAATATTATTAATGTTTGGGAAAGATTTGACGAAGAAAATATCTTCATTCATATTGGTTCAGATCAAACGTCTTTGCATATTCCTTGGACGGGTGGGTATTATCCTGCCGATATCTCTTACGAAGAATCAAATATTTTAATTAGAGAAAATCCTGAACTTTTTAAAGAAAAAGTACAAGATTCTTTAAGAAGACATGCAAGTTCTATTAATAAACATACCGAAAAAGGAACCTACTTTTTCGATTACGGAAATGCCTTTTTACTAGAATCTTCTAGAGCGGGTGCAGCTGTAATGGCAGCCAATAACATCGATTTTAAATACCCTTCTTATGTGCAAGATATTTTAGGCCCTATGTGTTTTGATTATGGTTTTGGTCCTTTTAGATGGGTTTGTGCTTCTGGTAATGCAGAAGACTTAGACAAAACAGATGCAATTGCGGCAAATGTATTGCAAGAATTGATGGAGAACTCTCCAGAAGAAATTCAGTTGCAAATGCAAGACAATATTACTTGGATAAAAAATGCCAAATCGAATAAAATGGTGGTTGGGTCTCAAGCAAGAATTTTATATGCAGATGCAGAAGGCCGTATAAAAATTGCAGAAGCTTTTAACAATGCCATTGCTAAAGGTGATATTGGTGCAATTATTTTAGGTAGAGATCATCATGATGTAAGCGGTACAGATTCTCCTTTTAGAGAAACTTCTAATATTTACGACGGAAGTAAGTTTACCGCAGATATGGCAATTCATAATGTAATTGGAGATAGTTTTAGAGGTGCAACTTGGGTTTCTATTCATAATGGCGGCGGTGTTGGCTGGGGAGAAGTAATGAATGGTGGCTTTGGAATGTTATTAGACGGAACAGAAGAGGCAGATGTAAAATTAAAAAACATGCTTTCCTATGATGTGAATAACGGAATTGCAAGAAGAAGTTGGGCACGAAATGATGAGGCTATTTTTGCTATTAAAAGAGAAATGGAAAGAACGCCTAATTTAAAAATTACTTTACCTAACTTAGTAGAAGAAAATCTTCTAAAAGACTTGTTTTAATGAATGTACTTTTTATAAATATTAAAGAATTAATTCAGGTTAGAGAAGTCGCTATTCATTTTGTTTCAGGAGAAGAAATGAATGTTTTACCAACACTTAAAAATGCCTTTTTATTGGTTGAAAACGGTTTAATTGCTGATTTTGGTTTGATGGAAAATTGCCCCAACATTGATATAAAAATAATTGATGCAAAGGGTAAAATGATACTGCCTTCTTGGTGCGATTCTCATACGCATATTGTGTATGCAGGAAATAGAGAGGCTGAGTTTGTTGATAGAATAAATGGACTTTCCTACAAAGAAATTGCCGATAATGGTGGTGGAATCTTAAACTCTGCGAAACGTTTACAAGAAACTTCTGAAGAAGACCTTTACAATCAAAGTAAAATTAGATTAGAAGAAATTATACAATTAGGCACAGGTGCTGTAGAAATTAAATCTGGTTATGGTTTAACAAAAGATGCAGAACTTAAAATGCTAAGAGTTATCAAAAAATTAAAAGAAAATTATCTCATAGAAATAAAAGCTACTTTTCTAGGTGCACACGCCCTTCCCGCGGCATATAAAGGCAATAAAGACGGGTATTTAAAAATGTTAATTGATGATGTTTTGCCAACAATTCAAAAAGAAAACCTAGCAGATTTTATAGATATTTTTTGTGAAACCGGCTACTTCTCAGTTGCCGATACACAGCAAATTTTAGAAGCTGGAAAAAAATATAGTTTGGTGGGTAAAATTCATGTAAATCAGTTTACTGCTATTGGTGGTATTCAAGCAGGAATAGAAAACAATGCTTTATCTGTAGACCATCTAGAGGAAATGAGAGCAGAAGATATTAATGCTTTAAAAGGCACTAAAACAATGCCGGTTGCTTTGCCTAGTTGTTCTTACTTTTTAAGTATTCCCTATACACCTGCAAGAAAAATGATAGATGCAGGCCTTCCATTGGCGCTAGCAACAGATTACAATCCAGGTTCTACACCTTCTGGTAATATGAATTTTGTGGTTGCTACTGCCTGCATAAAAATGAAAATGACACCAGAAGAAGCCATTAATGCAGCTACCATAAACGGTGCTTATGCAATGAATCTTCAAGATAAAGCAGGAACGATTACCAAAGGAAAATTAGCGAACTTAATTCTAACCAAAGCCATTAATTCGTATAATTTCATTCCGTATTCTTTTGGAAATAACTGTATTGAAAAAGTGTTTTTAAAAGGGACAGAAATTAAACAATCATAATAATGAGTTTTTTAAAAGATTTAAAAGTCGGTTATGAAGCTGGAAATAAAGAAAATTATTCAGGTAGAAAAACTGATTTAGAAAATCAATATTGGCATCAAGAAATAGCCGGATTGCACATTGAAGATATACCCATTAAAAAAACGATTGACATTGGTTTGATTGGGTATGTTTGTGATGAAGGCGTAAAAAGAAATCAAGGTAGAATTGGGGCTAGAAAAGGACCTAAAAGTGTTCGGAATAAATTAGGGAAACTTCCAATTCATTTCAATACTAAAAAAGTTGTAGATTTTGGTGATGTAATTTGTTTGGATACTTATTTAGAAGATTGTCAGAAAGCGCTTTCTAAAGCCATAAGTAAGTTAATTAAACAGAATGTGTTGCCCATTGCCATTGGTGGCGGACACGATATTGCTTATGCTAATTTTAACGGAATTAAAGATGCCATCAAAAATATTTCTAAGAACAAAATAGGAATTATAAATTTTGATGCACATTTCGATTTAAGGGCTGTGGAAACCGTGCCAAATTCAGGTACCCCATTCAATCAAATTTTAAGCGAAAATGAGAATGTAAATTATTTTGCAATCGGCATTCAACAACAATCGAACACCAAAGAGTTATTTGAAATTGCCGAGAAAAAAAATGTTTCTTATGTTTCTAATTTTGAGTGTGAAACGTTTAATGAAGCTCTAAAAAGTAAATTGAAAACATTTATTAAAGAGGTAGATTATTTATATATTACTATAGATTTAGACGGATTTTCTTCTGCCTATGCTCCCGGCGTTAGCGCACCTTCTCCATTGGGTTTTACACCACATTTTGCATATAAGGTACTTGCTTTTTTATTCGAAAGTAAAAAGGTAATTTCTTGTGATATTGCAGAGCTTAATCCAGATTTTGATATAGATGAACATACCGCAGGTTTGGCTGCAAAATTGATAGATTATATAATACAAAAAGCATAAAAAAAACCTTTTAGAATTTAACTTCTAAAAGGTTTTTTTATATTACTGGCTAATAAAATTATTTCAGCATTTGAAGATTACTTAATTCTTGATTTGTTAACTCTCTCCATCTTCCTCTCGGTAGATTTTTCTTTGTTAATTCAGCAAAAATTACTCTATCTAATTTACTTACCTTATACCCAAGGTGTTCAAAAATCTTACGTACAATTCTGTTTCTTCCAGAATGAATTTCAATTCCTACTTCAGATTTTGGCTGCCCATCTACATAAGAAACTGCATCAATAAAGACCTTTTTTCCTTCTATAATAACTTCTCCCCGTAATTTCTCTAAATCTTTTAACTCAAGCTTCTTATCTAAAGAGGCATGGTATAATTTACGAACATCGTGTTTTGGGTGTGTTAACTTTTTAGCTAATTCTCCGTCATTGGTAAACAATAATAAACCCGTAGTGTTTCTGTCTAAACGACCAACAGGGTATATTCTTTCCTTTGAAGCATTTGAAACCAAATCCATTACTGTTTTTCTACCACGGTCATCGTCCATCGTAGTAATGTAATTCTTAGGTTTATTTAATAAAATATATTTTTTCTGTTCTGGTGTAATACTTGTTCCGTCAAAACGAACAATATCATCTGGTTGTACTTTGTAGCCCATTTCGGTTACTAAATTACCATTTACCTCTACACTACCGTGTTCTATATACGTATCTGCCTCACGTCTAGAGCAAACACCAGAATTGGCAATGTACTTATTTAAGCGAATTCCTGAAGATTCATCAGACTTTGGCGCTTCTTTAATTTTGGTAAACGTCTTTTTAGGAGTATTTCTACTTAATGGCGTACTTTTCTTGCTAGATGAAGTACTTTTTCTACTAAGAGGAGTACTTTTCTTACCTTCTTGTCGTCCTCTCGACGAGTTTCTATTTGAGTTCATTTTAAAAATTTTTGCAAAGGTAGTTATATTCTTGAATTTTAGTTCAATATATCAATTACTTTATCTAATAATAGTGAAGTATCTATAAAAGTTAAACACAACACCCCAATAAGTAATAAAAGTTTTAAAATATTATGAAGCGTTCTGTAATGTTTTATAGTTTTTGATTTCCAAAGGTAAAAACCAACAAATACCAAGACGAATAAAGCAAAATAAAAATAATAACGCATGTAACTTAATGCAGGGTAACTGAATAAAACAGCAATAGGTATGCTTGTAAAAAGTAGTGCTAAAATTGCAATCTGTTTTGTCTTGCGTTCTCCATAAACCAGAGATAAAGTGCTGTAATTACTTACAATTGCACCTCTCATATTTTGTAAGTCTTTAATTAATTCACGCACCATAATTGCTAGAAATAAATATACTGCATAGAAAAATATAATTTCAGAAAAATTTTCAAAATAAACAAAAACAGCAAAAAATGGCTGAATAGTTAATATAGTAGCAGATATTACACCAATAAATGGATGTTTTTTAAGCTTATGAGAATAAAACCAAATAGCAAAAATATAAACTGCAAAAAACAATGCTGCCCTTACGGATATTAAAATTCCGAAGCAAAAACCAAAGAAATTTAAGAAAAAATAAAGTCTTAACTTGGTAGATTGCTTTACATAATTATCTAAGCCTGCTTTTAAAGGCCTATTAATTTTATCAACGGTAGCGTCATAAAAATTATTTATAATATACCCACCTGCAATTACAAAAACAGAGGCTAATACCAAAAAAAATAAATGAATATCGAAAACAACATCTCTTAAAGATTTTGTTGGCGAAAAAATAAAGATGGCTGCTAAATACTGCGCACATACCAATACTAAAATATTATATGCTCTTATTGCAGAGAATAGGCTAAAAAATTTAAGTATTATGCGTTTTGCTTTTTGAGGAATCATAAAGCGTTTCTTTTTAAAACCTGTAAACCAATTCTAATTTATAGTCTTTTAAACTTTTCTGGGCTTTTGCAAAATCTTCAGTAAAACCTAAAATATAACCACCACCACCAGAACCACATAATTTTAAATAGTAGTCATTTGTAGAAATTCCTTTTTCCCAAACCTTATGAAAAGCATCGGGAATCATTGGCTTAAAATTAGTTAAAACTATTTTAGATAAAGATTTTACGTTTCCAAATAAAGATTTTACGTTTCCTTGTAAAAAATCATCAATACAAGCATCTGTTGTTGTAGAAAATTCTTCACTAATCATTTTCCTAAAACCTTCGTTTTTCATCTTGTTCATAAAGATATTTACCATCGGCTCTGTTTCACCTACTTGTTCAGAATCTAATAAAAATACGGCTCCTTTTCCTCGTTTTTGAGAAGGAATACCAGCAGGCTCTACATTGTCTTTAGAATTGATTAAAATAGGCAAGCTTAAATAACTATTTAAAGGATCTAAACCAGAACTTTTACCATGAAAAAATGATTCCATTAGCGCAAAAACTGATTTTAAGTTTAATAATTTATCTCTTGTTAAATTTTCTAAAACAGTTGTTTTTTCTGCAGCATATTTATCATAAATAGATGCCACTAAAGCACCAGAACTACCAACACCATAACCTTGTGGTATCGAAGAGTCAAAATACATTCCGTTTTCTAAATCTTCTTTAAAAGAAACCAAATTAAACGAAACTAAATTAGTTTGTAATGCCGCTAAATATTGATACAAACGTTCTAAGTTTTGATTGGATTCTAATGATTTTCCTGTGAGATTTTTTGAAGTTTTTAAAGCACCTCTGTATGCATTGTAAGGAATTGCAAGCCCTTTAGAATCTTTTATAATTCCGTACTCTCCAAACAACAAAATTTTAGCATAAAACAATGGTCCTTTCATAATTCTCTTTTTCTCGATACAAAAATACGAATTTATAAATTAAAAGAATGTTTATACAATTTGTTTTAGTCTAAAGCTTTTTTGCTCCTAAACCCACAGCATCATAAATAAACTGTTTTTTCTGACAATAATTGGCTAATTCGCTCTCAATAAATTGATTCACAGCTTCTTTTTCATTTTCTGGATACAAAACATGCACATTAGCACCTGCATCTAAAGTGAAACAAATATTGCTATTTTTGGCTACCCTATAATCCCAAATTTTATGAATAATTTCTAAAGTATTTGGTTTCATTAATATAAAGTATGGGTTGCTTGTAAGCATCATTGCATGCAATGTTAACGCCTCACTTTCTACTAAATTTATAAACTCTTTTATATTTCCTTCTTGAAGAATTTTTGACATTTTAGCTAAATTCTCGTTAGCTTGCTTAAATCTGTTTTCCGCATAGGGGTGGTTGTGCATTAAATTATGGCCAACAGTGCTAGAGACCTGTTTTTCACCTTTGTCTACCAACAAAATAGCATCTTGATAGTTTTTGAAAACTGAATGTACTTTATACGGAAACTGAACTCCGAATATATCTGAACTTCCGGCTATTTCAGTGTGGTTGCCCCAAACAACCAAAGGACCTTCTATACTTCTACTCGCACTACCAGAACCTAAACGAGCTAAAAAAGAAGCTTTTTTATTTACAAGTTTATCTGTTAAACTTGGGTTTAATGCTTTTTCTAAACTCATTAAGCACATTGCAATGGCACTTAAACCACTTGCCGAAGAAGCGATACCGCTAGAATGCGGAAAAGAATTCTCTGAATTGATTGTCATTTTATATTCTAAGATATACGGACAATATTCTTGCACTCTTTTAAAAAATTCTGCAATTTTAGGTTTGAATTCTTCTTTCTCCTTTCCTTCAAAAAAAAGCTCAAAATCTGCCACTACCGATGTTTCATTTTTAGAGAAATCTATTGTAGTAATTGTATGACAGTTGTTTAAAGTAAAGCTAATAGATGCGTTTTTAGGTATTTGAGGATTGCTTTTTCCCCAATATTTTACCAGTGCAATATTACTTGGTGTTTGCCACGTGAAACTTGCTGTATCAATAAATTTTAAAGGCGTTTTTACTAAAAACTGATCTGTATTCAAAGTCTAAAAATTTTGAAACAAAGATAAAGCATACCCTACACTTCTGCTAATTTTTGTAAAACGGATTCTTTATAACTTCTACTTATTGGCAACGCTTTGTTATTTATTTCGATAAATTCGTTGGTGTATGAAGTAATATTTTTTAGTGAAATTATAAAAGATCTATGAATTCTTATAAACTTTATTAAAGGTAGTTTTTTTTCTAAACCACTAATTGTTTCTCTAATTATAATGGTTTTATCAATCGTAAAAATCTTTACATAATCACTTAAACTTTCTATATATAAGATGGAATTAAAATCGATTTTTACCATTTTCCTATCAGACCTAACAAACATAAAATCGCTCTTAGTTGTTGTAATTTCTGATAAAGAAACTTTCTGAACCGCTTGTAAAAAACGATCAAAAGCTATTGGCTTTAGTAAATAATCAACCACATTTAAATTAAAACCATCAATTGCATACTCTCTGTAAGCCGTTGTGAAAATTATCTGTGATTTACTGTGAATGATTTTAGCCAAACTTAAACCTGAAATTTCAGGCATATTAATATCTAGAAAAAATAAATCTACTTCGTTTTCTTGCGCAAATAAAATAGCTTCAGCACCATTTTTACAACTAGATATTAGCTCTAAATTGAGTGTTTTAGCAATATACGTTTCAATAATTTCTCTTGCCATTGGCTCATCATCGACAACAACACATTTTAATTTATTCCTCATTTTTTATGGGGATTTTTAAAGTGACTTTATACAATTTTTCTTCTTGTAATATTTCTAAAAAATATTCTTCTTGGTACAACATTTTTAATCTTTTTATAATATTGTCTAAACCAATTCCTTTTTTAGAATCTTCTTTTTTGATTGCTGAGTTTTCAATCGTAAAATTCAATTCATTCTCATTAACTTTTAAATTGATATTTACTTTTACAACTCCATCAATTTGTGATCCATGTTTAAAGGCATTTTCTACAAAAGGCAATAATAACATAGGTGCAATCTCTAGTTTATCGTATATTAAATTTTTATGAAAAGTTATTTTCAAACCCTCTTGAAACCTTAATTTTTCTAGAGAAATATAATCCTCAATATGATGTATTTCGTCTTGTAAAAGAACTAGTGGCTTATCAACTTGGTATAAAATATAATCTAATAAGCTAGATAACTTTAAAATCATCTCTGGCGCTTTTTTAGATTTTTTTAACGCAAACCCATACAACGTATTTAATGTGTTAAACAAAAAATGTGGGTGAATTTGCATTTTCAAAAACTTTAATTCTTGTTCTTTTAATTGCAATTGTGTTTGCAAAAACTTATTCTCTAACGATTTCTTTTCATCTAAAGATTTATAATTATGTTTTAAAATTTTGAATGCGCTTGCAAGTACTATTATCAAAAAAACACAGACCAAAATAACACCCGAATTTTTGGTTAAACCGGGCATTTGCTGATACTCTAAATTATAAAAAAATACAAAACCAAAAACAACAGTCATTAAAACGGCGCAAACAATAAAAACCACTGCATAAAAAGCATACAAAACAAACTGTTTGTACTTTTTAGCAATTAAAAAATCTGGAATTAAATGATATGCAAAAATATAGGAAGATGCAACTGCAATTGTGCTTAAAATGGTTGAAAACCAAAAAATAAAATTTTCGCTTTTAGAACCTGCACTAAAAAAACTAAAAAAGAAAAACCAAACAACAAGACAAAAAACAAGGTGTAAAGGAAGTTTCTTTACTATTTTTAACTTAGAATTGTTCATATTACAAACTAACCATTTTTTTTGATTGATTGCTGTAAAAATAGACCAAATGCAAAATTAACAAGTGTTTCTACAATTTTTATCTGGGATGTCTTAAAAATACAATATTTGTTAAAAGCCAAACAGAATGGGTAATTGGTCGCTAAATTAATTTTTAATGCTATGTAACAAATACTTTAGCAGTATAATCTTAAATATAAATATTATGAATTTTATTATGAATGGTGGTCCAATTTTTATGGTTCCTTTATTAATCTTACTTAGTATTATTGTTATTCTTTTTTTGAAAGGAATAAAAGTGAACACAGAAAAAACCCGCAAACTTATAAATGATATAGCATTATTCTCTTTTGTGTTTGGTGTTTTAGGTTTTGTTATTGGACTTTTAGGTGCCTTAGAAGCAATTTCTACTAATAATGGAAATATATCTTCTTCAATTTTAGCTGGTGGCTTTAAAATTGGTTTACTTTCACCAACCTTTGGAATTGTTATTTTTCTTATTGGTAAGTTATTTACCATTATCCTAACTTGGAGAAAAAACTAGCTGCCACTTTATTATAATTTGTATAGACAAAAAGCATCTTTCTAAATTATAGAAATGATGCTTTTTTGTTTGTATTTTTGTCTTTATGAAAACGAACAAAGTTTTTTTATTATTAAATGGTGAGCAACCAAAAAAACTACCTGTATTTTCTAATTATGAAATTATTTGTGCAACAGATGGTGCCTATCAATATTTACTAGAAAAAAATATAAAAACTCATTTTATTTCTGGAGATTTCGATTCTCTAGAAACGCTTCCACAAGAAATTGAAGCCATAGAAACGCCTGATCAAAATTTTACAGATTTTGATAAAATACTTCAAATACTTTTTAAAAAAGGACATACAACTATAGATGTATTTGGAGCTAGTGGAAAAGAACAAGACCATTTTTTAGGAAATTTACACACCGCAATTGAATGGAAAAAGAAATTAAAAATAACTTTTTTCGACAATCATGGAAGCTACTTTTTAGCAGATAAAAAAAGTTCAATAAGAAACATTAAGCACAAAACTGTTTCTTTAGTTCCGTTTCCGGAAGCCATAAAAATAAATACAAAAGGACTACAATACCCATTAAATAACGAAGATTTAGTTTTTGGAAAAAAAATAGGAACTAGAAATAAAGCAATTGAGAATGAAGTAGAAATCAGTTTTAAATCTGGTAACTTATTTATTTTCATAAACGACTAAACGATGAGCAGAAAAATAAAATTATTATGGGATTTTAGGGGAGAAGATGCTAAAGAAACCGCAAAACACCATACCATTCATTTAAAAGAGTTTGCCACTTTAGAAAAATTAGATTTTCATGAAATTGGTGTTTTAGAAAGAAACCCAATGTTATCATCTGCATTTATTACTATAGATGAAACTACCATGAAAATATTTAGAGACGCACTAAAACCGCATCGTGGAGAAATAGCAGAATAATTATTTTTATTTATCTAATGCAACGATCCTTTCAAAATACTTAAAAACAAATCTATCTCAATTTCTCTAGCACCTAAACTTGCCAAATGCTCATTATAAATTTGGCAATCTATTAATTGATAATTTTTATTTTTAGCAAGGTGTATAAATGCTAATTTAGAAGCATTAGAAACTTTACTAAACATGCTTTCTCCGCAAAAAATATTATCAACCTCTACTCCATACAACCCCCCTACCAATTGGTCTTTGTGCCATACCTCTATAGATTTTGCAATGCCCTTCTTGTGTAGATTAATATAAGCCTGCTCCATATCATTTGTAATCCAAGTTCCAAAGCCATCATTTCTATCAATATTCTTACAATTATAAATTACCTTTTCAAAAGCAGTGTTCTCAGTAATTATAAATTCACTTTTATTAATAACTTTTTGCATCGATTTAGAAACTTTTATTTCTTCAGGAAATAACACCATTCTTTCAAAAGGGCAATACCAAACAATAGGATCGTCTTCAGAGAACCAAGGGAAAATTCCGTTTTTGTATGCAAGCGTTAACCTTTCTGTAGACAAATCTCCTCCCAAAGCAAGAATTCCCTCTTTAGAAGTGTGTTCATATCCTGGAAATTCTATGGTCTCTGTAAGCCAAATCATATTGTAAAATTAGCAATAATATTTAGCTCAAATACTATTTTCTAATAAAAACACGGATTCTAAAATTCTATTCTTATTTATTTAGATTTTGTCCTTATTTTTGTACTTTAATTAAAAGACGTGCTAATTGGAGAAAAAAAAGAAAATTAGAAAAAAAAGAACTGCATTTATAGGCAAAAGACTGCATAACTATTATGGCAGAACAGGCTTTTATTTGTTTGTTTCGGGAAGTTTAAAGAAGGCTTTCTTACCTATATTAATTGCCATTATTGGCGTATTCTTATTTAATAAATACGTGTATGATATTAACGATGGTCTAGAAACAATAACAGAAACTTTTTCTAGAATTGGTATTTTAACAACCTTTTTTGTTTCTGAAACCTTACTAGGTTTAGTTCCTCCAGAGATTTTTATTGCATGGTCTGGAAAAACAGAAAGCCCAATACTGAATATATCTCTTTTAGCAACACTGTCTTATCTAGGAGGATTATTATCTTATTTTATAGGAAAAACTGCTCTAAAAATAAAAGCTGTTAAAGAATATTTAGAAGTAAAAATGGCAGAAAATTTAAAGAACACCAAAAAATGGGGTGGGTTTTTAATTTTAGTGGGTGCTTTATTACCTCTTCCTTTTTCTGTTGCTTGTTTAGCTGCTGGTATGATTAAATATTCTTTTAGAAACGTGGTTCTATTCGGGCTGTTTCGTTTTGCAAGATTTGCAACCTATGCTTGGGCAATTTTTCAGGTAGTAGATTAAAAAAACTTACATTTGCATTATGGGATTAACAAATAATGATATTTTTAAAAAATTACGTGTTGCGCACAAATTACGCGATACAGACATTGTAGAAATTTGCGCTTTAGTAGATTTTAAAGTTTCGAAAGGTGAATTAGGTGCTTTATTTAGAAATGAAGACCATGATAAATACGTAGAGTGTGGAGATCAAATTTTACGTAATTTCTTAAACGGGTTGGTAATTCACTTAAGAGGACCAATGCCTAAGAAGGGAGAAAAGAAAGTTTAAACCCTTTACTTTTAGCCATAAGAAACTACATATTACAAAATAAAAAAGAGTGCAATTATTAATAATTGCACTCTTTTTTATTTTAGAATTATAACTATCTCTAAATCTAACAATCTAGAAAGGTAAATCATCTGGCTCTTCATTAGAAACATTAGCCGCTGGCTGAAACTGCTCTACTGGAGGTAAGTTAGGATTCTGTGCATCTGTTTGAGAAATATTTTCTACTCTCCAACCTTGTACAGAATTAAAATATTTTGCTTCTCCTTGTGGATTGATCCATTCTCTACCTCTTAAGTTGATAGATACTTTTACATCTTGCCCAACTTTATAGCTATTTAACAAATCACATTTATCTTGCACAAATTCAATCATAATCATTTGTGGATATTGATCATCTGTTGTAACAACTAACTCTCTTTTTTGAAAACCGTTAGCACCAAAAGTTTGTATGTCTCCAATTAATTTTACTTTACCAATAACTTCCATAATATATTCTTAACTATTTAATTAAAAGCACTTTCCAAGCACTTTCTAAATCATTCGTTTTTAAAAACTCTTTCGCAAATGTATGTTTTTTTGTGGTTTCTAACCCAATAAATTGCGGATGTTCTTTCGCAAAGTTATTAACACTTTTTTCGTCTGGAAGTTGTGCTACATTGCCCAGCATACCTAAATTGTTTCCTGTTAGAATAGTGCTATTCCTAATTTCAGCTGCAATTGCATCTACCCCAATTCCTAAAGTACTAATTGGTTTCGGAATTTCAAAAAAACCGTCTCTAGCCCTAGAATAATAACTTCCTCCTGCTCTTGCTACTAAATCTATTTTATGTTGATCTATTGCACCGTTTTCATCTAAAACTGTTTCTGAAATATGAATCTTAACCACCTCACAAATAATTAAATTCCCTGCACCTCCTTCATCACCAGTAAATATAACATCATTTACCTTGCACTCAAATTGCACAGGAGACTCTGCAACTCTAAAAGGCTTTATTTTGTCTGACGCCAGCATTGTAAACCCTGCTTTTTCAAATTCATTTACACCCTCTGGGTATTCCGTAGAACTTAAAGACATTTGTTGTACAATATCATAATTAACCATATTTATAACCACTTCTTTCGTAGCTAAAACATTTTCTAACGTATGTTTTGTAGTATTGTTTCTAACTCTTCTAGCAGGAGAAAATATCATAATTGGCGGGTTTGAGCCAAATACATTAAAAAAACTGAAAGGAGATAAATTCGGATTCCCATCTGCATCAATTGTGCTTGCAAATGCAATAGGCCTTGGGGCAACTGCGCCTAACAAATAACCGTGTAACTTACCTGTAGAAATTTCTTTTGGATCTATACTTAACATATCTATTTAACCTTTTTATCTCTTTTCTAATGCCCTCTAGAATTAAAAACTCAAGAGATAGCAATCAAAAAAATATTTTATATTTATTTTCTACTGTAAAGATACTATCAAAATAGCAAATGAGTTATATACAGAAACCTTTATATTTGTTTTCATGAACTTTCTAACCAACACACTCATATTTAAAAGAATTGCAGTTTTAATTTCTTTAATTATTGTTTCTCTAATCTTATGGAATACCTATATCTTTTTTCAGAAATTTAAAACTGAAGAGCGCGTTAAAATGGAAAGTTATGGCGATGCTACACAAGAATTAAATACATTAAGTTTAGAAGACTTAAACAAAGAAACTTCATTATTACCCTTAAAAATAATACAAAAAAACAAAAACACGCCTTTAATTTTAGTGGGTTCAGAAGGAGAAATTAAGGGTTCTAAAAATTTAGACTCTATCAAATCATTAGACTTAAATTACTTGAAAGAGCAATTGGTAATAATGAAAGCACAAAACAAACCTATTACAATAAAATATTTAGGGCAAACTGATTATATCTATTACAAAGATTCAGATTTATTAAACAAGCTAACCTACTATCCGCTTGCCTTAATCTTAATTCTATGCTTCTTTCTTGCGGTAATTTATTTATTCTTTAGTTCTAATAAAATAGCCGAAACTAATAAATTATGGACGGGTATGGCCAAAGAAACCGCACACCAAATAGGCACACCCCTGTCTTCTCTTTTGGGCTGGATTGCCATTTTAAAAATGGAAAAAATAGAGGATACCTATGTAAAAGAAATAGAAAAAGATGTTGCCCGTTTAAATACAATTGCCAACCGTTTTTCTAAAATTGGTTCTAAACCAGAGCTTCAAAAAGAAAATATTATTACAATTACAAAACAAGCATTCGATTATTTAGAGTCTAGAAGTTCTAAACAAATTACATTCTCTTTTCAAACAGCAGACACAGAAATTATAACCAATCTAAATGCAGAATTATTTGGTTGGGTAATAGAAAACCTTATAAAAAACGCTATTGATGCGATGCAAAAAGAAGGAGTTTTAGAATTAAAAATAGAGAAAAAATTAAAAAAAGTAAAAATAACAGTTTCAGATACCGGTAAAGGAATGCCTAAAAAACTATTTAAACAAATTTTTAAACCTGGTTTTACTACAAAAAAACGTGGTTGGGGTTTAGGTTTATCTCTTTCTAAACGTATTGTTGAAGATTACCATAAGGGAAAAATAACTGTTCTAAAATCTGAAATAGAAAAGGGTACTACTTTTCAAATTTTACTAAGTACTGTTTAGTTTTCGGAGCTATTTCCTGCTTTTAACTATATCTTTTTTTTTGAAAAATAAAAAAAGGATGCCGTTTCAATCAGGGCTAAGCTTGTTAACCAACAAGTAGCAGTTACTAAAATTTAGCAGCAATACTTTCAGCCAAAACAACAAATTCTTCAGATGTTAACGTTACTTTTTTAGCAAACTGAATGTCTGCCATTTCGCTTAAAGGAACTAAATGCACATGAATATGCGGCACTTCTAAACCAATAACACTCATACCTACTCTTTTACAAGGCACTGCCTTTTCAAGCGCTTTTGCAACGGTGTAAGAAAAATCCATTAATTTTTGATACTCAGCTCTAGACAAATCAAAGAGCTTATTTTCTTCCTTTTTAGGAACTACCAAGGTATGTCCTTTGGCATTTGGGTTAATATCTAAAAAAGCAATAAAATCGTCATTTTCTGCTACTTTATAACTGGGTATTTCTCCTGTAATTATTTTTGTAAAGACACTCATTTTTTTTATTATTGATTGCTGGTAAATATAAAAAAGAATTCGGGCTTTGACAAAGCCAAAACCCGAATTTATAACAGTACAGTAACTTTACAAAGAATAAGAAGTTAATTTATGATCTAGAAATAGAAATAATCTCAAACTTCATAACACCACTAGGAACCTCTATCTCTGCAATATCGCCAACTTTAGTACCCAATAAACCCTTACCTATTGGAGAGTTTACAGACAATTTACCATTTCTAACATCCGTTTCAGAATCTGCAACTAAGCGGTACTTAAACTCCATTCCGTTTGTAGTATTCTTAATTACTACATTAGAATGAATTAAAACCTTAGATGTATCTAATTGACTTTCATCTAAAATACGCGCACTAGATATTACATTCTTTAGTTTTGCAATCTTAAACTCTAAATGAGATTGTTCTTCTTTTGCTGCATGATATTCGGCGTTTTCACTTAAATCCCCCTTGTCTCTCGCATCTGCAATCTCTACAGTAACCCTTGGTCTTTCTACCTGCTCTAATTGCACTAATTCTTCCTTTAATTTCTTTAATCCTTCTGCAGAATAATATGATATTTCACTCATGTTGTCTAAATTTAAAAATCCCATTGCCTTTACGGGAATGAGATTGGTACACAAATATACAAAATATTTGTAACTTGCATACAGTATTAAAAAAACAAAGATAATTTTATGATTAATAAAATACTTTCTTCATTATGTTTGCTATGCATTTTAGGCTGTGGAGAGAATAATTTACCCGCAAATTGTTTGCTGCAATTTCCTGTAAGCTTAACTACAGACTTAAATAACCCCCAATTAATTAATGCACAAACACCTGGTGGTTTTGCAAATCTAATTGGCGGTTCTAAAGGTATTTTACTTTTTAATATTAACGGTAGCCAATATGTTGCATTCGATAAATTATGTCCACAAAATAATTGTACCGCACCAATGACATTTGAAAGGGGGGTGGTTTTAAAATGCGCTTGTGATGAAAGTGAATACAGTGTTCACTTTGGTGGTGCCCCACAAACAGACGGCTATGAGTGCCCTGCAAGAGAATATAAAGTTTCAAAAAATGGTTCTGCAATTAGAATCAGTAATTTTTAGTGAAAGTGAATTGAGTTGTGTATTTTTGCTGAAACACAACAACTTTTACATTGAAAAATTATTACTCTTCAGGTTTTAAATTAGGTATTCTTGGCGGTGGTCAATTAGGAAGAATGCTGCTAGCAGAAACGCAAAAATTCGACATCCATACAGCCATTTTAGAAAATAATAAAAATGCACCTTGTGCAGAAATTTGCAACACTTTTGTAGTAGGAGATTTATTAGATTTCGACGCCGTTTATAACTTTGGTAAAACAGTTGATGTATTAACTATAGAGATAGAAAATGTAAATTTAGACGCCTTAGATAAATTGGAAGCCGAAGGATTAACCATTTATCCGAAGCCCAAAGATTTACGCATTATTCAGAGCAAAGCTAGACAGAAAAATTTCTATATAGACCATCAAATTCCGACTGCAGAATTCTCTCATTATGCTTATTTAGAAGAATTAATCCATTCATTTGAAAACAATATTATAAATTTTCCATTTGTTTGGAAAGCCGCACGTTTTGGATATGATGGCAATGGCGTAAAAATTGTTAGAAATATTGAAGATTTAGCCTCTCTACCAAATGTGGAATGCATTACCGAAAAACTAATTCCTTTTAAAAACGAATTGGCGGTGATTGTTGCTAGAAATGCAGCTGGTGAAGTAAAAACATATCCTGTTGTTGAGATGGAATTTCACCCAGAAGCAAACCAAGTAGAATATGTTATTTGTCCTGCAAGAATAGAAGGTGTAGTGGCAGAAAAAGCAAGAGAAATTGCTTTAAAAGTTGTTAGCGATTTAGATTTTGTTGGTTTATTAGCGGTAGAAATGTTTCAAACTGTAGATGATAAAATCTTGGTAAATGAAGTAGCACCAAGACCTCATAATTCTGGTCATTACTCGATAGAAGCAAGTTACACAAATCAATTTGAGCAACATTTGCGCAGCGTTTTAAACCTCCCTTTAGGTAATACTGCAAGTAAAGTTGCCGGAATTATGGTAAATCTGGCAGGTGAAGAAGGTTTTTCTGGTAATGTAGTTTATCAAAATATAGAAGAAATTTTAAAAATAGACGGCGTTACGCCACATATTTACGGAAAAAAAGAAACACGCCCTTTCAGAAAAATGGGACATGTTACTATCGTAAATGCTGATATTGCTATTGCAAGAGAAATAGCACAAAAAGTAAAAGAAACAATTAGAGTAATAAGCAAATAATTATGGTAGGAATAATAATGGGAAGCGATTCTGATCTTCCAATAATGCAAGAAGCAATTGATGTTTTAGAAGGTTTTAATATTCAGATTGAAGTAGATATTGTTTCTGCACATAGAACGCCAGAGAAATTATTTGACTATTCTAAAAACGCACATAAAAGAGGTATTAAAGTAATTATTGCTGGTGCTGGGGGCGCAGCTCATTTACCAGGAATGGTAGCATCTCTTAGTCCGTTACCTATTATTGGTGTTCCTGTAAAAAGCAGAAACTCTATAGATGGTTGGGATTCTGTTTTATCTATTTTACAAATGCCAGGTGGCGTGCCTGTTGCAACCGTTGCTTTAGATGGTGCAAAAAACGCAGGTATTTTAGCGGCCCAAATTATTGGCGCTTCAGATGAAGCTATTCTTAATAAAATAATTGCTTATAAAGAAGCATTAAAACTAAAGGTAGAAGAAGCTTCTGAGCGTGTAAGAAAATAAATTGTCATTTTTTTTAACAACTACACCTTTTATCCATTATTCAATTTCACACTAAATGAATCCACTTTTACAAGATTTTAATACAGCCCCTTTTTCTAAAATTTCTAATAAAGATTACAAACCTGCTATTAAAAAAGGTATTGAAATTGCAAAATTAGAAATTGAAGCAATAATACAAAACGCAGACAAACCAACTTTTAAAAATACAACGGTTGCTTTAGATTTTTCGGGTGAAAAACTACATAGAATTACAAGTGTTTTTTTTAATTTAAATTCTGCGGAAACAAATGACGAAATTCAAGAAATTGCGCAAGAAGTATCTCCTTGGTTAAGTGAATTTGGAAATGACATTACTTTAAACACCGCTTTATTTGAAAGAGTAAAAGCTGTTTTTAATACAAAAGAAACTTTAGATTTATCGCCCGAACAAACTATGCTTTTAGACAAGCAATACAAAAGCTTTGCAAGAAATGGTGCTAATTTAAATGAAGAAGATAAAAGTAAACTTCGAGAAATTGATGCAAAACTTTCTAAACTATCTTTAAAATTTGGCGAAAATGTGTTGGCAGAAACAAATGCTTTTGAATTGCATATAACCAATGAAAATGATTTAGCGGGTTTGCCAGAAAGTGAAAA
>Ga0308003_1000186_pt1 | contig 30717 bp, 11 predicted proteins | sample Neamet36_FD_203159 | JGI IMG/M metagenome (GOLD analysis project Ga0308003, IMG submission 203159) | Marine microbial communities from water near the shore, Antarctic Ocean - #36 | ecosystem: Environmental > Aquatic > Marine > Unclassified | place: Southern Ocean | collected 2014-06-06
CTGATGGTAGGAGATCTGACGCAGCTGCTCATGTATTCCATAAGTTCAGTATGTCAAGTGATGCGTCTATGCAGTTTGTATGTGAGTACATTAATAGACCACCTAAGTCGGAGATATTCTACGAGGACATGATTAAGATGTGTGTCTTCTACGGTTGTCAGATACTGGTAGAGAACAACAAGGTGGGTATACTTAAGTACTTCGAGAATAGAGGTTACTATGAGTACCTAATGGATAGGCCAGAGATGACTCATACTGAGTGGAGTAAGGGTAAGCAAAAGACGAAGGGTATCCCTGGTTCTGGAGCTGCAGTTATAAACGCTCAAGCTGAGGCTATAGCTACATACGTGTACGACCACGTAGGAATACTTCCTGAGACGGGAGAGATGGGAAGGTGTTATTTCAATACCCTCCTTGATGATTGGAGTAGATTCGAGATAGATAATAGAACTAAGTATGATGCGAGTATATCCTCATCTTTAGCTTTACTAGCTTCTCAGAAATATATAAAACCAAAGCAAGAATTAAAAATTTCATCACCTTTAGTTAAGAAGTATAACAATAAGGGGATGTTTAGTAAAAAACTAAGATAGATATGCTTAACAAGAAACAAGAATCAAATGGCTACCCATCTCCTTTGTCTACGAACGAAGAGAAAGCATCGAAGGCTTATGGTTTAAATTATTTCAGAACCATGTACTACGAGTGGCATAACAACAGTGATGCTTACTTTAGAGATAAAAAGCTAAGGTACTCTAGAAATAGAAGTTACGCTGAGGGTAATCAGGACGTTGGCAAGTATAAGGATCTTATGGATGCTGAGGGAGACACGTCTTACCTTAACATTGACTGGACTCCTGTATCTATCGTACCTAAGTTTGTTGACGTTATTGTTAACGGGATGGTAAACCAGGAGTACGACATTAAGGCTCAATCTATTGACCCTGTTGCAGCAAACAAAAGGTTAGAGAAGAAGAAGAAGATGTATGGCGAGATGCTATCCAAAGACTTCTTAAATAACTTAGAGGATGAGACTGGTGTACCATTATCTCCTACTGGGTTTGTGGCTGAGAGTTCTGAAGAGGTTGAGATGTTTATGGCACTTAACTATAAGCAGAACGTTGAGATAGCTTTAGAAAAGGCTATCGAGTATACTTTAGATATAAACGATTACTCTGAGGTTAAGAGGTACATGATTCGTGACTTAGTTGTCTTAGGAATCTGTGCAGCTAAGACTGACCTATCTGCATCTAGCGGTGTTAAGATACGTCACGTAGACCCAGCAAACCTTATTACCTCTTTCTCTTCTAGTTCTGACTATAAGAACATTAAGCACGCAGGAGAGGTTTACTCAATGACTATAGCTGATTTAAAGCAGCAGGCAGGTGATGAGTTTAGTGAGGAAGATTATATTAATATAGCTAACGAGTACGCAGGGAAGAATAACAACCCAATGAACTTTAACACTTCAGCTAGTTACGCTAACGGTGATAACTCTTACGACTACGATAAGTTTAGTATTAATATATTAGATGCTGAGTTTATTACAAGTCACGAGTTAAAATACGAGAAAAAAGATAACACTAAGGGTGGTTACTCTGTAAATAAGAAAGCATCCAACTATAAGCAACCTAAAAATTCTAAGACAAATAGAGAAGCTATTAGTTCTACGATAAAGGTTGTATATAAAGGGAAGTACATAATAGGTTCAGACTACGTATTCAATTACGGTCTTATGAAGGATATGCCTAGGAAGAAGTCAGCTCTATCTGAGACTAACTTATCTTATATCATATACCAACCTAACCTATATAAAATGAAGAGTCGTTCTTTAGTAGATAGAATGGTTCCTTTTGCTGATCAAATTCAACTAGCTCACCTTAAGATTCAACACGTACTTGCTAAGGCGAGACCAAAGGGTGCTGCGTTTGAGGTAGGTTCTTTAGAGAACGTATCTAAGGGTGACGGTGGTACGTTTACCCCAATGGAGTTACAAGAGATTTACGATCAGACAGGTAACATCTATTACAGACGTATAGACGATGAAGGTCAAATGACTGGAGCTATGCCAATACAAGAACTAGAGAATGGTATAGGTAAAGACTTCGGTACTCTTATCGGGGTGTACAACCATAACATGCAGATGATTCGTGACGTTACAGGTATTAACGAGGCACGTGACGCATCTAAACCATCTAGTGAGGCTTTGGTAGGTGTTCAGAAACTTTCTCTCTTAGCGTCCAACAATGCTACAAGAGATATTAATGATGCTTACCTTAACGTAACTAATAGAGTATCTAAGAGTATTACTATAAGAATGCAAGACTTAGTAAACTTTAAAGGTCTTCACAGTATGTACGCTAATGTTATTGGTGAGACAGCTATGGAATCTATAGACATGATGAAGAAGCTATCCATCCATGAGTTTGGTATTACCTTAGAGGTTGCACCTAACGAGGAGGAGAAGCAAATGATGGAACAAAACATTCAGGTATCTTTAGCTCAGAAGGAGTTAAGGCTAGAGGATGCTATCATGATTCGTACAGTTAGAAACGTGAAGATGGCTAATCAGATGCTTATCCTAAGAAGGAAAAAGTACCAAGCAGAGATACAAGACCAATCGAAACAAGCTTCAGAGCAGAACGCTCAGTTACAGCAGCAGTCAGCACAGCAGGCAGCACAACTTAAGCAAGAGAGTCTACAGGCAGAGATGCAGATAGAAGGAGCTAGAGTTCAGGCTAAGAGTCAGGCAGATATGCAACTGAAACAGTTAGACTACCAACTTAAAGAACAGTTCGAGCAGGCTCAACACCAGAGAAGGTTAAGAGAGATTGAACTTGGTAACTTAGGTAAGGAGGGTGCAGCTTCATTACAAGGCGGTGTTCGTAAAGAGGTTCAGCAACAGTCTGCTATAAACCAATCTCAGATGATAGAACAGAGAGATGGGAAGAGAGGACCTCTAGGTGAGGAATCAAAAGAAGTTCCTCAATAAATTGGCCTTTTAATAAAAAAGGTTATATTTGCGAAATACGAATAAGTAAATTTAAGAAAAGATGGATATAAGAGACGAGTTAGTAAAACAGTTTGGAGGTGAGGTAGTTCAACCACAAACACAAGGAAATATCGTTGACTTAACTGGTGATGAAAACCAAGCAGTTGAGTCAGAGCAACCTATAAACGAGGAGCGATCTGACATTATAGACTTGACAGGAGAGAGTTCTTTAAATATTGAGGAGACCAATGTTGATGAAAATCAAGGTGGTCAACAAGAGGAGTACGAAGGAATCAGTGACGAACAAATCTTTCAACACCTTAGCGATAAGCTTGGGCGAGAGTTTACGTCTTATGATGATTTTGACACTACCAGTGAGACAACAGAAAATAATGACTTTGCAAGCGAGCAGCTACAGGTTATTAATGACTACGTTAGAGACACAGGTAGAAGCGTTCAAGATTACCTAAACACTCAGACTGTTGATTTAACTGACGTGTCTGATGGAGCAGTAATGAAGGAGTATCTACGAGTAGAGAATCCAAGCTTAACTGAAGCTGAGTTAAGTGACTACATTGCAGCAACATACAAAACAGACTCTGAGGAGTACACCACGAGGGACACCAACGCAGGGAAGGTTCAACTTACGAAGGACGCTAGAACTGCCAGAGATTACTTTAATCAGATTAAAGAGGATTACGCCATGCCAATGGAGGCAGGAGCAGATCCTGGAGTGTCTGAGGAAGAGAGAGGGGAATGGTTGAATGAAATGGAGGTAGAGGTTAATGACCTTGAAGGTTTATCTTTCTCTATGAATGACCAAGGCGAAGAGTTTACTTACAATCTAGATGACGATGCTCGTCAGGAGATTAAGGGCTACAACTCTGACCTAGAGAACTTTTTCGACAAGTATGTAAGCGAAGGCGGAGACTGGAACTTTGACGCTCTGAATACAGATATGTACATCCTGAACAACATCGACAAGATCGTTAGGGGTGTCGCTAATCAGTACAGAAGCAAAGGGACAGAGAGCGTAATCAATGAGATTAAGAACCCATCGTTTGTCCAAGACAAGCAGGGTACACCTCAAAGACAAGAGTCAACTCTCGACATGTTGAGAAAACAAATTCTTGGTTAAAAAACAAAATTAATTTTCATTTTAAAATAAAACAAAATGGCAAACGTAGGTTTAGGTACTAACATGGTGGCAACACCATCAAGTGCCGCAGTAGCTACTACTAGTAATTATGTGAGTTCTGCTCACCTTATTGCTTCTGGAGATACTTCAGCAGCTTTTCATTCACGAGATGTAGATGAGCAACTAGTAAAAAGATACGGTAATCAAGGTATTACTGGATTAATGGAACTAATGGGTTCTAAAAAAGAAACAAAAGCTAAGACTTTTGAGCACTACGAAGAAACACTTCTTCATAATTCCTTTACTGGATCTTTCCATGCGTCTAATGGTACTTTAACTATAGCTTCAGGAGATAGAGATGGTTTAGGAAATACAGCACTTAGAGAGGGCGATCTATTGATCGGTAATACAGGTGTAATGTACTACGTAGCAGAAGCTATGGTACAACCAGATTATGCTGCCATCTGTAAGGAGATGGATGGTTCTTTAGCTGTAGGTGCAGATACAACCTTCGCTATTGTAGGTAATGCTCACGCAGAGCAATCTGATCAACCAACAGGTATTACTCCATCTGTACACCACTACTCTAATAAGTGTCAGATCATTAAGGAATCATTTGTAGTTTCAGGTTCTGAGGCAACTAACGCAGTTTATGTGAAGGTTAACTCTCCAGAAAGCGGAACAGGATACCTTTGGTATTTACAAGGTGAAGCTGATACTCACCAACGTTTCTTAGATTATTCTGAACTTGCAATGATTGTAGGTGAAGCTGGTGATGGTACATTATCAAACGTAGACTCTGATACTGATGGTTCAGGTGCTGCAACTGGTGTGACAACAACAGAAGGTCTTTTACCTTTCATTGAGAATAAAGGTCAAACTATGGACTTAGGTTCTTCAGCAATTACAATGGCTGACTTTGATGCTGCTGTTAAGTCTTTAGACAAGTACAGAGGAGCAAAAGAGATGGCTCTTTACGCTGGTATTAACTTATCGTTAGATATTGATGACTTATTAGCATCTCAAGGAGCTTACGCTGCAGGTGGAGCTAACTATGGTACTTTCGCTAACAATAAAGATATGGCGTTGAACTTAGGTTTTAACTCGTTCTCTCGTGGTGGTTACACTTTCCACAAGAAGACTTATGACTTATTCAACCGTCCTGATTTATTAGGAGCTGCTGGATTCAACTACAATGGTTTCGGAATGTGTATCCCTATGGATTCTCAAAAAGATGCTAAGTCTGGAGCTAAGATTCCTTCGTTACGTATGCGTTATAAAGCTGCTAACGGGTACTCTCGTGAGATGGAACACTGGTTAACTGGTGGAGCTGTTCTTCAAAATAAGACTAACGGTTTAGATGAGTTACGTTGTAACTACAGAACTGAACGTGGTTTTGAAGGGTTTGCACCAAACCGTTTCTTATTGTTCAAAAAATCATAATTAAAAATCTAGATTAAAGGAAGGGGGATAATCCTCCTTCTTAAATCTTTTAAACTTTATAGAAAATGAAATACTTAATGTTTATTGACGCTGCTGATACTGCATCAGTATATCCATCAGCTTCTTTGTTAGCCATGACTATAGCCGCTGACGGTCAGTTATTGCTAAAATTCAAAAGCTCTATTGGTGGTGGTACTGGTGCTGAACACGATTCAGTTGCCTTAACTATCGTTGCTGATACTGAGAAAGTAGTAATGAGTAATATTATAGCTGCTATAGCTGACGATGTTAAAGGTCGTGAGTTAGTGGTTGTAAGAGATGATATTGCCTTAGAGGGTATTGCTGGAGTCTCTTCTATTGTTATTACTTTAGATTCATAGTAGCTAATACCTACTAATTATATTACTGGAGGGGGCTTTGTTCCCCTCCTTTTATAACTTCAAGTTAATTTTAGACAATTATTATGACATCAAAACACACAACAGCAAGGAAGGCTGTAACACCTCCACAACCTACTAAGGTCGTAGCTCAAGCTCCCTTAATGGAAAAGAAATTCACACCTCAATTTTCTAACAGAGAGCAAGAATACAAGGCTACTGTATATCATTTAAAATCTAAAGCAAAAAAAAGGAATGGTATGCCTCAATACCCTGTAGTTTCTTTATTGAAAGCTGAAGATATTATATTTGACCCTGAGACAGGAGAGAATAGAAAGATTAGATACGTACCTGGAGAGGCTTCTATATTTGTAGATGACCACCCAGACACAGCTAAGATGAGAGATCCTATCTCTTTTAATAATGGGTATTTATACGTTGACCACACAAACCCTACACTAAGAAAGTACCTAGATACTTGCAACGCTAACGGGAGTAATCCTCATAGAATTAAAACTAAGAGCGTTCTATTTAGCGTTAAGGACGACAAGAAGTCCGCACAAGACAGGATAGCTCAGGTGGCTGATGTTATGGATGCTGTACAAAGTGCTCTTAAAATGCCTCTAAATGAGCTTGTAGGGTACGCAAAGGTATTAGGTGTCAACACTAACAAGAGTGTAGATGAGATTCGTTGGGATATGAAGGTTCAAGCAGAGAAAAACCCTGCAGCTTTCTTAGCAGGAATGAATGATCCTCGTACAGAGATGAAGCAGTTGTTACTTATGGCGGAGGAGTCAGGTATCATATCAATGAAGAAAACAGGAGTTACGTGGGTATCTTCAGGTAATACTATTTGTGTTCCAGCAATTGGAGTTAAGCCTATCGAGAGAATGGTAGACTTCTGTTCTGATGGTGACGGAGAGCAGATATACTCTGAGATTGAACGTAGACTTCAAGCGATAAACGGATAATGATTTAATATAATATATGCTTAAAGGGGGACTTAACAGTCCTCCTTTTTTGTTATACGAATAAATTTCGTACTTTTGCTTTAAATAAATTTAGAATAATGACAATTGACGAAGTATATAGATTAGTACAAACCTTCTCAAACAAAGAGCAGAGGGGGTTTATAACGCCAAAGGATTTCAACCTACTTGCAAAGCAGGCAGAGTTAGAATTATATAATAAAAGATTATCTGTAGTGATGGAGAAATCTCAACCTAAGAAGGTTGCAGGTTACTATGGAGAGGGTTTATCACCTATAGTTGCAGAACAGGATATATCCCCTTTCTTAAATAAAACCTTATGGTCAGTATCATACAATTCAGCTGAGAACTTCCAAGGGGCTTATGCTACTGGTGATGACTTTGAATATATAAAGTCAATATCTGCACTACCAAGTGATGAACTTGACATAAATACTAACATACCTATAGAGATAGTAAGTGTTGAGAACCTACAGCAAGTACTTAGGAGTAGCTTAGCTAAACCATCTATAGAGTACCCTGTAGCTTTATTGTCTGCAGGTTCTACTTCTGGTGGTAAGAGAATTTCTATATTCCCTGATACTATATCAAAGGTATATATATGGCATTATACTTACATTAACAACCCTAAGTGGAATTACGTTACTATAGCAGGTAAGCCAGTGTATGACGCTTCAAACTCAGTTGGGTTTATGTTGAACTCAAACACACATGGTGAGATAGTAATTAAAATACTAGAGTATTTAGGTGTTAGTATTAGAGAGGCTGATGTAGTTCAATACGCAACAAATAAAGAAGTTAAAGCAGACAGTTAATTATGGCAATAGATTATACAAGTATAGACGAGGTAGTTAATGACTTTCAGTTAATGATTGATGACACCTCTTACGATAAAGAAGCTCACGTGTACCAACTTAGACTACTAGCCTTACAAGGTTTAAGGGAGTTGAAGTTTGACGTAGAGCAAGAGGTTAAGAAAGCCTCTAGAGTGGTTACTTCTAATCTACAGATAGACCTTCCTGCTGATTTCGTTAAAGCACTAAGGATAGGATTCAAGGGTAGTGATGGAAATTTTCACGCCTTAGGTAATAATCCTAACTTAAGTTTAGACGCACTGGTAGCAGCTCAAGTAGGTAGCTCAACTGTCGATAATGATCCAAACTACAGACTAGATGTTGGTAAGAAGTTTGGTATTGGTGGTGGGAATAATAACTTAGGTTATTATAGGGTTAACAGGAATGATGGGACTATAAACTTCTCCTCAAGCCTTGAAGGTAAGACTGTCTTTATGGAGTACATCTCTGATGGTGTTTCATACGAGATGCCTCAAGATCATATTATTAAGATGTCGTTTTATGGTCACGCAGCCGCTGGGTTTACTGGAGTTAAAGATGGTGCTTCTTTAAGGATCCCATATATAGATAGTTCTGGTAGTGTCTCTACATTTACCTTTACGGTAGGAGGAATCCCTTCTAGTGCTTATAATATACACATTGTTGGGGGGGAGGGTAGTTCTTCTATAGCACAAAAATTTGTTAACGTTATAAATGAAGGGTACCCCCTACAAAGGATTCCCCCTATTAATTCAGGGATAAAAGCCTCTAACGATGGAAATGTAGTTACCTTAATATATAGTGATTCTTCTTCAGTCCCTTTGGATGTTGGAAATTCAACCTTCTCTACCAACTACGATGGAAATGCTATTGCTGGACAGGCAGAATCCAAGGTATTAAGCGGTCCTATGGCGTTAGTCCAACTAGGCGTAGCTGGAAGTAGACCTATGGTTCATAAGTTCTGCGAGGAAGCTTTACGTTGTTACATATACTACAAGTACGTACAGAGAAAAAGAGGAATCCCTGCTAACGAGAAGCAGATGGCTAAGAGAGCATTCTTCAACGAGAAAAGATTAGCAAGGGCTAGGATGATGAGTTTCAGTAAAGAGACCGCATTACAAACCTCAAGAAAAGCATTTAAACAATCTCCAAAGTTTTAATAGATGGCACAAGATAAGAAAGTATTTACAGGTGGGATGGATAAAGATTCTGATCCTCGCCTGATTAAGGGTGGTGACTATAGAGACGCTTTAAATATACGAAATGTATCATCCTCAGACAGCACTTCAGGTTCTGTAGAGAATATAGAAGGGAACACTTTAGTTCCCTTTAAGTTTATAGATGAGGTTGATCAACTGATTGAGATTACGTCAACAGAAGGTAATCAGTTTATAGACGAGATAGATACGAGTCAAGTGTTCAATCAGGTAACTATAGATATTACAGGTAAGGAGAGTCCAGGTAATATATTTAACTTCTCTTTAGGGTACTTAACCCCTAGTAATACGCAAAACCTTATAGAGTTTAGTCCTATAAGTTGGCCTTCAAACCCAGGCATGACTAGTACCTCAACAGCCCTATATAATAGTTTTGGTCCTGGAGGTCCTTTATATGAGATACATGTAGATGATATTGATACAGGACTTCCTGTAATACTTGTGGCTGAGATTAATTTCACAGAAGGAGACGTGTTTAATGGGTCAACTTTCAGTATAACCTACACGTGTACCCAAGCAGGTGCAAACTTCTCTTTATCTGCTAATAGTAGCTATAGTGGTCCTGGGATAATATTTGGTAGTGTCGCTCTTTCTGACCCTATAGATATAGCTCAACAGAACGGAAGCCCTAGTGCTGCAATGAATATAAGTGGGAGTGTATCTACTGTTAATTCTACAGTAGACTTAGGCAGTAACGTAGACGATCAAGGTAATAGCTTTGGTGCTGGTGGTGCTATAAACACTGGTGGTACTATTATCGATTTAGAGATTTCAGGATCATCTCCTACTTCAGCTTCAGAGGCTGTAGTTGACGATGTAATACTATTCTCTTATACTCAAGCAGGTGGTGACGGATCTAGCGAAAGCGACTGGTTAGTTGAGCCTGTAATAGATTTAGGAGCAGCAACAGAATCGTTTGGTTCAGGTGGAGAGTTTGAGTTTGACTCAGGTCAAGATAGTATAGCTGGATTTCTTACAGCTATAGTTGAAGACGAAGATAAGTTCAATAACATATTAGTAGATGGTGGTAATGGTACCGTAACAGGTTTAGGGGATATATCTACAAACTTCCTAGAAGGAACGAAACTACAAGGTAATAACAGTAACATAGGAAGAAACAATCCTAGCGAGGTAAGTTACTCTCAATTGGAGTATTACTACGACAACACAGAAGTAATAGAGGGGGATGGTTTCACTATAGACGAGGGAACACTTACCTTTAGCGGAACAGACATCCTATCGGGGAATACGTACCCTCTTAAATCCTCTATAATCGAGGATAAGGCTTACCTATTATCATTTACGGTTGCAGGTTTAGTGAGTGGTTTATCTCTAAATTTTAATATTGGTAATCAAGAGTTTACCTCAGTGGAAGGGAATGGTATTAAGACTTTATATATCACCCCAGAGAACAACTCCTCTATAATATACATAACATTTAATAAAGACTTCACCTCTTCTAATGAGGTGGTTATAACGAACCTAAGGCTATTCTTAGAGGACGTACCAGTAAACGTCTTCTCTATTAGGTTAGCCTCTATTGGGTCTACAAGATTTAATCTAGCTTTCAGTTCTAGTGAGGGGAAATTAAAGAATGCTTTATCTGCAGGAAAGCAGTCAACTCAAGTTAGAGAATGGTTCCCTGGGGTTGCCTTAAGTTTAGTCACAAAAAACATAGGGGATGGTTATGGAGTTATAGCTGGGGTGCAACTAGCTGAGTTGCAGGAAGCTCTACTTGAGGCTGAGCAGACAATAACTGCTTTATGGGATCAGATAAACTCAATCAGTGATGAACACGATGCAGAGTTAAATACTTTAACCTCACAATTAGCTGAAGCAAACAGTGATCTTACACGAGTTAAAGCAGAACTTACAGCTGCTTTAGCTCTTAATGAGGTTCTACAACTTAACTTAGACGCTCTTCAGGGGTATGTAAGTGCGTTTTTAACAGCCCAACAGAGTGGTGATGAGTTAGCCACTGTAGATGCATACATCAGTACTATAGAAGGTTCAAGTTCTATTACAGCCACCATAATGGATGCTATAATAGGATTAAGTACCACCACTGTAGTTGACCCTCAGACTCAAATAGCTATAGATGATTATATATTACAAATAACTGATTTACAATCACAGTTAGATGCTCAATCATTAGTAATAACGAGTCAAAACGATATAATTATAGCTATGGTGGATGCTCACAACGCAATTACAGTTAGTCTTATTGCAGCTGACGATAGCTTAACTAAATTAAATATAAGTCAAGAACACATTGACAGCCTAAGTGTCTCTGAGTTAATTGCTTATATGGGTGAGCATGCTGTAACTGTATCTGCTTTAACAAGTGGATATATAGATCTAGCCGCTAATTTACAAAGTGAATTAGATATAATTGTACCAGAAGACGGTGTTTCTCAATCTGATGTAGATGTAGTACAAGCCTTATTAGATGCAGTTGTTCCTGAAGATGGAGTTTCTCAGTCTGATGTGGATGCCGTACAGGCTTTACTGGATGCAATTGTACCAGAAGATGGCGTACATCAATCTGATGTGGATGTAGTTCAAGCTTTATTAGATGCTATTGTTCCTGAAGATGGTATCTCTCAAGCTGATCTAGATGCTGTAGAGGCTGCATTAAACATATTAGTTACTCAAAACGAGGAAAATGAGGCCTACTTAGCTACTGTTGAAGCTGAATTAATAGCTACCAACTTAACCTTAGATGCTATATACGCAGAAGAGGCAGCCAACCCTTCTGTGATAGACTTAACGGAACATTTACTGGATGGTGACTTTAGCAATCCTGGATCTAGTGATTGGGGCCTGGGTTTAAGCCATGATACTAGTCAACAGAATTTACACGCAACAGGGGGTACTACATTTACTACTCAGAATTTTACTCCAGTTTCTGCTGGTGATTATATTATTAGCGTAAACGTAACTGATTACAAAGGAGGTCGTATTTCTATGTCTTTGTACACAACGGATTACACTAAAAGCACTTCACTTCCATTTATATCTAGTGAAGGTAGACATATATTTAATGTGAATTTAGATGAAGGGACTAGTATTATTTACTTAAACACCAGTACGAAGGGTCTAAGTCCTATTATAGATCTTACTGTTGATGATATATCTATAGTTAGTGCCTCCTCATCTACTGGGGTAACAGCCTCAACAATAGAAAACCTATTAGCGTTTACAGAAGAGTTGAAGGATTCAAATGATGCCTTAATAGAAGGGGGTGAGGCTATAGGTGTTGAGATATTACAATTAGAGTCGGAGTTATCTACAGCCAACGCTAATATAGATGCCTACTCTATATCATTAAGCTCTATGAATACTAGTATAGCAGGAATAGGGTCAGCTATACTTAATGTAATATCTGAATTAAGTATTACATCTACTATAACTCAAGAAGACATAGATGATTTTATAACCTCATACGATATAAATAACCTAAACCTGTCAGAGCAAACAACTGGTATTAATGAGTTAATAACATACCTAGTAGATCAGATAGCCTTATTGGAAGGTAGTAGCCCTACTAGTAACGAGACAAACACTAGGTGGATGTTAACCTTTAGTGGAGCTGTGCCAGTATCACCAAAAGCAAGTAACACCCCTTACATGCAACTCGCAATAAAAAACTCTAAGACTGGGGATACTAATCTTTTAGCTCTACCGATTGTATCTCTTTACTCAACCACCAATGCTGGTAGAGCCTTCGCTTTGGGTTCTTCATCTTATATTCAGGAATCTCTTTCTCATAACGGTAGCCCAGTTATGCTCGCTATATCGAGATTAAATGAGTTGTCTGGATATTCTACGTACACTCAGGATTTAAAATTACAATCTGACCCAACCCAGTATATCACGTCTCCTGCGGTTTTTATCGTTCCTGTAGACGTAAATGGAGAGGTTGAACAATTAAAGTTTACAGCACACAATTTTAATTTTCAGAACCTACTAATAGACGAAAATGAAGATCCTTTCTTTGGTTCTGCAGTTGGTAGTCAAATTTCCCATTTTAACACTACTGAACAAGTCTTGTTAGGCGATAGAGGATCAACCCCTATAGCTGAAGACGATCTTCAATGGCTATCTAAAAGGGGGGTTAATTCTGGTATTCAACTAGAGGTAGAAGCTCTTGGTGGAACCTCAGATTGGGGCTTATATATTACATCAAATAACGATTCAGGAACCCTCATAACAAATCAGTTTACGCAAGAGTTATTCAATACAGGTTCGGATGATAGCTATAGGTGGCGTATAGGTGGTTCTGATGCGTATGATTCAGAATCTAATACTCACCTGTCTGGCTATCAATCCCTCACTCTTAATGCTACAATAAAGAACCCAGTAGGAGTAGGATCCAGATCTATAGAAACTTCACAAGGTTCAGCAGAAAGTTTTGTAGCAGCAGCAGCAGCACCTAACTTCTCTATAGACAAGGTAAGACCTAAGGTTAATTTACCTGTAAATAAAAACACCCCTAAAGGAGATACATCTAAGTTCCGAAGAAAACATAATGACGAGTTAATTTACCCGTCTAAGAAGTCTGATATTATATTAGTTAAGTCTAGAGATTTACGACCTAACTTGACTGGTAACATATTTGGAGCTAAGAGGTTTGTAAGGAATAAAATACTTAAGAAGACTACAGCTGTAGATAACTCAAGTTCATCTTATAAGTGTATAGGTACGTATGAGGATAAGCCAAAGAACTCTATATACTACTTTGTACATAACTCAGATAAGGGTGAAAAGTTTGACTGCATCCTAGAGTATAGCTTAATAGATAATGAAATTAGAACTGTATACCAAGACGGTAGACAGGGATCTAATGGTTTAAGTGAGGGTATACTTAACTTCGATCTTGATCACGCTATAACAGGAGTTAATAAGGTAGATGATATACTTTACTGGACAGACAATTTAAATAGACCTAGGAAGATAAACGTTTCCCTTGGTAAGAATAACGAGGTAAATATTAGTAAGGCTATAAAGTTTAAGGATGTGAACTTCCCTGGGGGACATGATAAATCAGTATTCTTAACTTATAATGATATAGCTCTAAAGAGTAAGTATAGTATCGGAGATGCTGTGTACACACACACTAACTCAGGAGAAGAAGCTACATCTTACAATGGTTACGCTGAAGTTTTAGGTATAGTTAGAAGGATGCCCGCAGGCCTTACGTTTAACACTACAGATACATCTACTACAGTAATAAGTAGTGTAGCCCTTACATCGTCTCAATTAGAGGTTGGGGAATGGATAGGGATAATGGACAGTGCTAACTTCCCTAGATTCTATCAGGTTGATAATATATCTGGAAGCACAATAACAACTGTATCTCCTGTGACGTTTACGTTAACAGCAGCTAAGGCTCTATTCTTTGTTCCTGGAAGTAACATTGGAGGGTTATTAACTAACTGTCCTTTCCAGAGTTTTGGGCTAGTTCCTGGTATAATAATGTCTGCAGATCCATCTGATGCGTACTCCCCACTTATTAGTTTTGGGAAGTATGAGGATAAGATGAGGTACTTTGATGTAATTAAGCACCAACCACTAAAGAGACCTGTTACAGAACTTGTACCAGACACCTCTTACGCTAAGAATAACATCCTAGATACTCTATTTCAATTCAAGTACAGATACTCTCACCAAGACAACGAGAACACTTCGTATAGTGGTGTATCTAATATAAACATAGATCCTGAGTTTGCGAGGAACACTCCACTTACATTTACTGAGTATAAAAACACAGCGAATACTATAGAGGTAGAATACTTTGATACTATATCTGATGTTAAGAAGATAGAAATAACTACAAGGAAAGGTAACGATGGGGAGTTTACTCTAGTTGATACGGTTCAGAACAACTTCATAAGGTACCTTAAGTCCCTTAAGAATGAGGTTATAGTTGATCCTGATTATTTCTTTGACATACCTAAGTCTATTATAAAATTCAGAAACAATGGGGTATATCCTTTCATTGATAAATCTGAAGGGGATAACTTATTTGATGCTGTACCTAAGTTGGCTAAGGCTCAAACTATCATATCAGATAACAGGTTAACTTATGGTAACATACTAGAGGGGTACGATAACACACCTTTAGTTGTAAGTAGTAGCTTTGATGCTGAAGGACCTATAATTGAAACAACTTCTTCTAACATAGCTGTTTACTCTACTACAGGAACCTCTCTTCCTGTAACAACATTCTCTACAACTAATACCTCTTCAGCTAACAACTCTAGTATTGCCTCCGCAATTAATAGTGGATCTAGCGGTAATAATTGGGGTGATGATGGAGGACAAAACTGTAATGTTGTTCTTTACATTGAGCTCGCAGGATTAAACCTTAATAATGTAGACTCTCAAACCTTAAGCTTAAACTTAGAGTTTGGACTTCAGAGAAAACTTATTGGTGGTAGATCTAGAAAGAGGTCAGGTAGATTTAATATGAATATTGATATTACTGGATTAGAAACATTTAATGAAGTTCGTAATGAAATAATTAATCAAGCAGGCCAAGGGAATTATGAAGGAGGATTAGATATAAGTTTTTCAGCTGCTAACTTTAATGGTGATGACGGCACAATAACTGTCACCCCTCAAGGGAGTAGGGTTAAGGTTAAGTTTCATTTTATTGATAATGACTTAACTGACGAAATTGGTAACTGGAATGTTGGATGGAATGAATGGGAATACTCAAGAGCAGTAATAAATACTAAACTACTTAGTGGTGACGCTGGATTTAATACCTTCAAAACGGGAGCGTTCCATGACTTTGGTATATCATACTTTGATGAGACCAACAGGTGTTCATTTGTTAATGTTGCCCCTGACTATGGTAATGATGTAATCCTACAAGAGGGGTACAACACAACTTCAGTCTATGCAAACCTAAACGGTACAAGACCATATAACTACTTCCCTACAGAGACTAACGGTCCTGCTATAGGGCAGACATCTGGTCTTAAATTAAGTATATACAATAAGCCTCCAAGTTGGGCTACAAGCTATCAAGTTATGTACGCAGGTAACACCTCTGTAGATGACTTCATGCAGGTTACTGTACCTCACGTAATCCCTGGGGTTGGTGGAGATACTCAGATGTACTTAAGTCTACAATCGCTTAAATCACATAAGGCTAGTTATACTGAAGCTACAGGAGCCTTAACTGACTTTGACGTGGCTAAAGGAGATAGAATTAGATTTATTAGTTGTGATACAACCTCTGGAAGGAAGAAGTTTAACGACTACCTAGACTTTGAGATTACAGGTTTTGATTATTACAACGAAGAAGATGCTGATGTTGATGGTAACCCTATAGACATTGCTGCTGGTCAAGGTGGATTCTATATAAGGATAGCAAATCCTGGTAGTACATTAGCTCAAACAGAAGGTGGGGATGTAAGTATTAACCACTCTGGTTTCTCTTTATCTGGTAGTGGGTATGATAAACTTATAGCTGAGTTATACAGACCTAAGAAAACTCAGACACCTGAGAACTTAGTGTACTTTGAGTTGGGAGATAGGTTAGAGATAGGAAATCCAGGTGAGGCTAACAACTACCACGCTGGTATTGAGGATCAAGGGAATGATTATTTCTACGACAAAGACGTTAATACAATGGTGTCTTTAGTTCCTGCTGTAATCAATATAAACCAAGGGGATATATATATCAAGTCTAGGAACATGTTTACTGTAACTGATGGGGCATCCCTTGAGAGTTTCCCTTGCGAGAGTTACTACCTTAACGATTTCCACAGTACTAACCACTACGATAAAGGAAGGATTAACGTTGTAAATAACAACTCTAAGGAGAGAAATCTAGGGGTAAGTGTTTACTACTCAGAGCCTTACGTAAGTACTGGAGCTATTAACGGTTTGTCTTCATTCAACCTAGCTAATAGTCCTTACTTCGATTACAACAAAGAGTTTGGGTCTATACAGTCTTTACATACAAAGGATAACGACTTAATTATATTCCACGAAAGTAAGGTGGGTAGAGTTCTTGTTGGTAAGGATATTCTTAATACGGCATCAGGTGAGGGACTAGTATCGTTATCTAATAACGTGATAAGTAACTACGTAAGTTTATATGCTGGACAGTTTGGTTGTGGGTTAAACCCTGAGTCTATTGTAAAGCATGGACAGAAGTTCTACTTCGCTGATATAAAAAGGGGAGCTATACTTAGACTATCAACTGATGGTTTAACTGTAATTTCTGAGTATGGAATGAAGGATTACTTCAGAGACCTTGGTGAGATGTACATAAAGTACAACCCAGACGGGATCAAAACTTTCAGTGATAGCATTGTTGGTGGAGGTAAAACTATAGTACCATACCTACTTGTTGGAGGTTACGACCCTAAGTATGATGAGTATATCATAACCTTCCCTGAGATTTCAGCTGGAGGAAGAAACTACGTTGCTGGAAATGCAAGTACGATTAAGAACTGGAGTGACGGTATCCTAAATTGGGATGACGCAACTTTAGATCCTAACATGAAGAATAATAAGGTGATATTCAACGCTGTTACTTTAGGGTTTAGTGAGGGCACAAACAAGTGGACATCGTTCTACTCTTTCGTTCCTGACTTCTACTCTAAGATAAACAAGCAATTCGTAAGTTTCAAGCAGGGTAGAGTGTACAGACATAACGACTCTGACTTGTACTCTAGAGCTAGAGCTGACTTTAACAACTTCTATGGTAATGGAAACTTATCATATATTGACTTTGTCTTTAACGCAGACCCGTCAAGTGTTAAGAGTTACAACGCTATAGGTTTAGAAAGTGATACTAAGTTTATTACAGGAATGTTTACTAATACAGGTCAGCATTACGGTAACTACGATGACGTAGCAACCACTAGTATAGCGTTCAAGAAGGTTGATGGTTTAGTTACTGGTACTGCTGGTTCTAATTTAATCACAGGATCTGGAACTGAGTTCTACGAGAGTGTAACTCCAGGGGATTTAGTTAGAGTGTTTGGGTATGAAAAAGGAACTTACGTTCATAGAGACTTTATAGTAACTAAGGTAATATCTAATACTCTTATCTCTGTAAATGAAAAGCTAGGTATAGACGCTGATAATAGCTACATGCTTGTTATAGACTACAAGACTAAGGAAGGTATTCAGTACTCTAGTATTCCTTTCGTAACCTCTGGTTTATCCTCTACGGGAGATAACTTCCAGTTTGGTGATGGTTCTGAGATACAAGGTGTCGGAGTTGGAACAGGGATTGATACAAGCTCTGCTTATGTATTATTTAGTGAGGTAGGTAACGTGGATCTTAATAAATCTATATCCCTATCACAGATGGTTGTAGGTGGGGAGTATGTGATTAAGTACATACCTGAAGTGTCAACGTTTAACGTTTCAGATGTAGACCCTTCTGTAAACTCTACCACTTTAGGTACTACATTCACATGTAAAACCCCTTCATCTGATAACTCAGCTACAGTTATGCCTACAGAGGTAAAACTATACGTTAAGAATTTAGATAATACTACAACTTTCTTAGGTTACCCTTATATTGTACTTTCAGGTAAGGTGTACTTTGTTCCTGCACCTAACCTTAATGATGTGTTTGCTCAAGCAAATAAAACAGGATTCTACTTCACAGCAAAAAGTGGAGAGGTAGAAGGAGAGAAGATGAAGGGTAGTTATATGAGAACTATCTTAGCAACAAACAAGAGTCAGTCTAAGAAGAAGTTTAACCTATACGCTGCCAATGCAGATGTAGACAAGAGTGAACTTAGTAACAGATAATAAAAAAATAATCATTACATTTGTAAAAATACAAAATCATGGCACGTAAAATAAAAGCTAAAGTTTCTTATAAGAAGAATAAAAACTCTAAAGCTCCTAAGGCTGCTATTGGTGCTGCCCTTACGGCAGGGCTGGGTGCTGCTAAGTTTATCTCTGGAGCTATTCAGAAGAATAAAGCTAATAAAGCTGAGGATGCGTTTGATAAAAATAGATTAAATGATCAGGTAAGTTCTGCTACTCAAGAGTTGGCAGATCAACCTATAGATGCTAATATAGTAAAGCAACAGCAAGAGAACGCTTTAGTTTTACAAGCTCAGACTATGGGTAATGCAGTCAAGGGAGATCAAAGAAACGTTCAGACTGTAGCTACACAATCTCAAGACACTGCTCAGAAAGGTTTATTAGAACAGTCTATTGAAGCTAACGCAGCTAAAACTTCAGCTATGCAAAACTTAGCTAAGGAGCAAAATAGGGTTAAGGCTCAAAGTATAGATGTTGCTGGTGCAGAAATCGAAGGTATTAAAGCTGAGAAGGATGCAGGTGCTCAAAATATGTGGGGTGGTGTAGAAGATATAGCTAGTGGAGCTGCTGGAATGTTTAAGAAAGGTGGCTCTATAGAGGCTGAAGAAGGTGGAGTTACACCTGGAGAGTTTAGCCACGAAGATAATCCTATTGATATGGTTCAAGACGGAGAGAAGATTGGTGAAGCTACAGGTGGAGAACTTATACTACCACCTAAAGACGTTGAGGCTGTAAGGTCTGCATTAGACGAAGGAGATAAAGATGCAGCGTTTAAGCTTATGGAAGAGCTTGTAGCTAAGTACGATAAGAATGTTATAGAGTCAGAAGATGCAGAAGGTGGAGCTACTCAAGGAGAAGGAACACCAGAAATGAATAAAGGTGGATACCTAAATAAGGTTAAAGCTAGAATGGGTGCTTACATGAAATCAAAATACTAAGATATGGCTGGAGAGGGATTATTTTTTGCAGGTACAGTTCTTAAAAACAATCGTGACCTTATAAAGGAAGACATGGCTCGTGAGGAGCTTGAGCTTAAAAAAGAACAGTTGGAGCTTCAAAAACAGGCTGCAGCTAATAAAAGAAAAGACGCTAGGAAGAAGAATCAGCCTAAATCTTTAAACCCTAGCACTTCCAATATGGGCGGTGATCTTGGGTCTAGGTTTCAGAAAAACCAATTATTAGGCTATAAAGAGAGAAGAAACGCAAGCTCTATAGATGAACTTGAAGGAGGCTTAGAAGCTATGAACTCAAGGTCTTTGGATGATACTGAGCTTTTATCAACAGCAGGGATATACAGCCAAGTTTGGTCTGAGGTGTCAGCTAACAGAGAACTTTCTAGAGGGGCTAATAGTAGTTCTTTAAGAACTAATGATGATGGAGGTTACACCTTCGATGATAACTACAACGCTTTCTTAGCGGATATAGATAATGGTATACCTCCAGAAGAGGCTTACAAAATTTACTCTTCAAGAGATAGCGACATCAAAGAGACTGAGTATACGAATCCTATACCTAGTCTATATAAGGATGGTGTGACTAAGAACATTACAAACAGAACTGATGGTAGTGCCTACGAAGAGTATGTAGGTGTAAGTTCGGCATCTAAGCTTTTAGAACAAAATTTAACACCAGATAAAAATGGTAACTGGGATAACCCAGCATACAAGAAATTATATTTAGGTCAAGAAGGTTTAGTGGAAGCTAAAGGTGTAGAAGAAATGATGAGTTACCCTGCTGCTTTTGCTTTTGAAACTAGAGGTATTGGATTGGATCCTAATGACACCACGTTTACAGATAAGTTAATACCTGGTTCTGATACTTACGAACCTGAATTAGCTAATGAGTACATTCAATACATTAGAAGGAAGTCAGAAGATCAAGCTAACATAGATTACCCTAAACGAGAGACGAAAGGTAAATCATTACCAAAAGAAGACAAGGATAACCCTGCTTTATCTCAGGATAAGATAGACTTCTTTATGGGCGACTCAGAAGAGACTGAATCTTATGGGTTGTCTGAATTAAAGGTATCACCTAATTTTGGTGAGGATATTTCTGACTCTAACATAATAACAGTTTTATCAAAACTATCCCCAATAAAGGAGCAGGGAGAGGCTAAACTTAAAGAGTTTAGTGATCTTTGGCAGGTTGCTAACTCCGAAGGAACTGACGTACCTGTAGAGGGTAAGGTTAGCTGGATAGGTATGACGGTGTCAGGTAAAACTGTAGCTAGAGTTGAGTTCTCAGGTCAATCTTTCTTAATAGATTTAGCAGATATAGCCTCTGAAAAGAGTAGCGTTAAATCTGGTGCTGCAACAGCGTTCGACTTATTTGAGTTAGCTGAGACAGGATCAAATAGTAGTTCTAATGGAAATAAAGAAAAAGTTTCATGGTAAAAGGTGATGATTTAAATAAGTTATACGAAGCAGTTTCAACAAAGTTTGATATTGGATCTTTTGATGACTTCTCCGCTAAGATGGAGACAGAGGACATGCGTAAAAGTTTTTACGACACTGTTGCTGGTAAAGGTTTAGACCTTGGTTCTTACGAAGATTACGAGAGTCGTTTAAAAAAAAAAGACGATTCAGTTGTCTCAAGCATACTACCCCAGACGGATTCAGAGGATACTCCATTACAGTCGGAGCTTTCTCAGCCTTCATTGGAAGAAACTTCTCAGAATAGTTTAGAGGATAGATTTTCTGGTTATAGTGACATGCCTGAGGTAGATCAGGTTGACATGCGAAAACAAGAAGAGTCACGCCAATTCTTTGAGGCTAACGGTTTAGATTTAGACGAGAAGGTTGACTTCGATAATAGACGAAAAGCTTTAGAGGAGTCAAACAAGAAGGAAGAGGAATCTGAGGAAGACTTAGGTTTCTTTGGTAATTTATATAAAAACATTACGAGTACTGAGGATTTAGAGGATGATATGTTCACTACAGAAGAAGACGCTGTAAACACTTATTTCTCAGAGAATGACGATAAAATATTTGAAGCTGAAAAGCAGTACACCCAAGCTAAGGTAGAGCATATTAAATCAACCTTCCCACCAGAACAAAGATTAGAGCAGTTTAAAGCTGAGGATATAGACTTAGGTTATGTCCCTATTAAAAACTTAAAGATTAACGGTGAGGAAGTTAGCGTTAAAGAGTTCGAGAAGAACGCTTACAATCAAGATTTCATAGATCAAGTACAAGCAGGAGAGATAGACATTGAAGTTTTAGACACTCAAGGAAACGAGGTGTTAGAGAACTTGAATAAGTTATTGATTAGACAAATTGAGTCTGGAGGACAATGGGGCGATGTAGCTCAATCGTTCTACGCAGGTGGTTTAGATATGCTTATTGCTGGGCCTTTAGAATTACTTGAGGGTGTAGGAGCACAATCAAGTCCTTACCAACAAACTATGTTTAAGATGCATGGTGGTTTCTTAGCGAACAAAGTTCATAACTACGCTAATAGTCAACGTGATAAAACTAGGCTATACGCAGAGGATAGTATGTCTGAGTCTTTACTTAACGGAAATTGGGGAGACGCTTTCTTTCAAACAGGTAACGCTATAGCTGAGTCAGCTCCATTAATACTTTCTATGTATGCTGCAGCACCACTAGGTTTAGCTGAGGGTGCTACCCTTGGTCTTGCAGGTGTTTCTTCAGGAGGACTTAAAGATATTGAGCTTAGAGATCAAAGATTAAAAGGCGAGATAGACATATCTGAAGGAATGCTTCTAGCTAATGATGTTCTTACAGGTGGTGCTGAGATGTTCTTTGAGAAGTTCACCTTAGATGCTGTTAACGCTAGTAGAGGTGTGTTTAAGATGGCTAAGATTAATCCAAGCGAGATAGCTGAAGGTATCGTAAAAGGATTATATAAGAACGCTCCAGTAGAGGGTTTATCAGAACTTGCTACAGAACTTAGTAACTCCCTTACTGATTTAATCACTAGGGATATAGACTACGAAAAAGGTGAGTTAAAAGATACAGCAGTTAGCATTGAAGAGGTAGCCGTAAGGATGTCTGATTCTTTCCTTGTTGGTACCATTATGGGTGCTGGGATGACTACTACTCCTTACTTATCACAAACACTAAAGAGCTTTAAGATTATAGATAAGAATATATCCACTGTATTTACTATGGAGGATGGTTCTGTCAAAGAGATGAGTAGAGCTGAAGGTTTAAGATTCGTTAAAGACCCAGAGGTTGCTGATCAAATAAGAAGGAGTGCTATTAAGATGGATGTATCTATGAATGATATAGCCAGACAAGAGTTAGAGGATGTTGTTTACGGATACAGTGCACCTGATGCCTTAGCCTCTAGAGAGGTTATGCGTGGTAAGGAAACTGTAGTACAGGATTTATCTACTAAGATAGCAGAGTCAGAGGAAGTTTCTACTGAGGATATAAATAACCTATCTAAAGCCATCACTGAGCTGGAAGCAGAGGGTAAGGTTTCTAAGTACAACGAGTCTGAGACAACTGTAGCTACTAGGAAAAAAGTTCAAGCTATCCTTAAAGAGAAAGGAATTGAGATAACTAACGCTACCCAAACTCAGGACGTATCAGCCTCTAAGGTTACTAATACCACTGAGGTAAATAAGATTAACACTGAAGAGGAGTATCGTAGCATAAAGAAACAAGTAAAAGATAAGAGAATCCCTAAGGTTATAACCTCTGAAACTCAAACAGGTGTCACCGTAAAAGGTAAGGTTGTACAAGAGTCAGAAGTAACTCAGGGTCAGTTCAAGAATATTGCTGCAGCAAAGAATGCTATCAAAGAATACAAAACAAAAGTTAAGGCTGCAAAGGAAGGAATGATGGTTGAGAATGATCTGTTCCCTGCTAACAATAAGCTATTCATAAAGACCAAACAAGAGAGCCTTGACGAGGTTCCTCAGGAGGTTTTAGACTCTAAAGAGTACTACGTGTTAACTTCTGAGAAAGAAGGCCTTACAATAGAGGAAAGGGACGCTAGAATGGTTGAACTTAAATCTATGCTAGACAAAGCTGGAGCTAAGTACTACACAGTTCAAGGTGTTTATAATGGTGTTGCTGAAGAGAGTTTGGTTGTGACAGGACTTAATGAAGGTCAAGCTTTAACTATTGGTAGGCAGTTTGGTCAAGACTCTATTTTCTCAGCAGAGAAAGGTCTTATGTTTAGTAGTGGTGCTGTAGTACCTTTAAATGGTGACGCCGTAGAAGGTGTAGATGCTAGGAAGAGAGATGCTTTAACCATAATGAATGTTGGAGGGAAGAAAGTTTCCTTACATACAGGACTTGATTGGGGTAAGATGAGTTACGGTAAGAACTTTAACTCTGATAACATACATAGATTAGATGATAGTGACCCTAACTACGACAAGGAATTGTTCGAGGGAGTTACTGAGGATAGAAAGAGAGCTTTAGGTTTCGCTTTTAAACTTCTTAACTCTATTGGAGGACTTAATGTTACTGTAGTTAGAAATAGTGCAGCAATGGCTCAACAGCTAGAATCTCTAGGTCAAGACCCTGCTAATAGTAGGGGTTCATTCTTTAGGGGTGCTGATAAAACTATTTACGTAAACCTTGAGACTGTACAGGGGAATACTTTATTCCACGAGATTATACACCCAATGGTTGATTTCATTAAGGTGAATGACGCTGCGTTGTATAGCAGAATAGAGCAGGAGGTTACTGATAGTAACGTGAAGAGGCGAACTACCTTGAAGGGTAAGAAAATGAAAGGTTCATACCTTGAGTGGGCTGAAGTAAACTACGCTAATCTTTCTAGAGAAGGTCAGATAGAAGAAGCATTCGCTGAGATGATGGGTGATGCTGCTTATGGGCACTTTAAGAATAGACAATCTAAACTTAATAGAGTTTTAGATGTTATAACAGCTATCCTTAAGAAATTAAATATTGATGTAACTAAAGAAAATATAGCTTCTATTAACTTAGATGATATGTCTTTAGCTGATATGAGTACTAACCTTGCAGATGCACTCCTTGATGGTAGAAAGATTACTGTTGGTGGTGTTGAGTTTGAGGTTGGAGATATGCCAGGAGAGGTAGAACCTAAGTTTCAGTTAGACGCTGTAGATAGAAGGACTGGGATACAGTACACTTACGATAAAAACTCAAAGGTGTTTGCTGAGATGGAGGCTGATGGACGTATCACTAGTGGTAAGACCATACAAGACTTCAAAGGTAAGACAATGATGATACATTCTCCTGACGCAACATTCTCAGGGTCTGTTATTGATGCTGATGGTACAATCCTAGTAGAGGGGAAGGGTGGAATTTATTACACAATGAAGTTCAACGATGAAGGTTACTTCTGGGCTTCTACTGATAATGCTGCCAATGGTATGGTTAAGCAGTTAAACTCTATGTTGGAGGTTAATGGTGGTAAAATATACATGGCTCTTACTACAGCTAGGGAAGGTAAATTACTTTCTAATACAGCTATGTCTAGAGGTATGGTTAACTTATTCACTTCTAAAAACTTTATATCTAAGATAGGCCTAAATAAATCTGAGGTTTATAAAGCTTTAATTAAAGCGTCTAACGAGGTTGATCCTAAAGATTTTGGATTGAAGTTGGGTATTGAACCTTATAGAGCAAGCTCTAAATTCGAGGAAGATATTATTGAGAAGGTATGGGCTAAATTAGATAACAAGAAGAGTTCATTCAATGATAGAAAACTATTCACTGATAAATTCCTAACCTACGTTAAGGCTTCTATTGAGTCTGGAACAAGTAAGGTTAACTTCGTAAACTTCATCAAAACTACGATGGGCGATGAGAGTTTAGTAGGATTTAATAAACAAGGAGAGGCTAGTATTGGTAGTATGAAGAAGGCTTTAGTAAATGTACTTACAGAGCCTGAACTTAGAAATGAGTCAACTACTAATAAGGTGTATGCTGTGCTAGAAATTAACGGACCCGTAAAGTCTGTTAAGGATGATAGATACGAGAGTTATGGTACTGCTATAGCGTCTGAAGACGGTAGTAAGGCTAAAATACATAGGTTAGATAATAGAGAGTTTTGGTACAACGTTGCTGAGGATCCTAAAACTAATGAGATTATTGGTGACGCTGAAAGAGTTAGTGGGTCAGGAAAAACAACCCTAACAAGGAATCAAATATTCCCCCCTACCGCTGGTGTTTCAACTACTCCATTAAAAATATCTAATGATATTAGGTTCCAAGCTCCTTCGTACGATATGGAGTATACACCTAACGCTCTGGTTTCCTTGAATATGCAAGACATAGATAAGGCTAACCCAACAGAATGGGTGAGTAGAATATCTAAAGGGGTTAAAGGATCTGCTAGAGATGTTGATACCATGGGATTACTAGAGGCTTTAACTTCTTACCAGAAGGAAGCTAAGGTTAAGAGTATACCTAAGGAGGTTGTAGCTCAGTTGATTGCTACTAACATGGCTGAGATTGAAACTAAGATTTTAGAGAATGATCCTGTAGTTAATTACGATGATTATTCTGTAGGTTATGATGGAGATACTTATGGTATTACAACGCTTGAGGGTCTTATCATAAACTCTGGAGTAGATGTTACAACAGACGTAGAGGAGTTAACTAGGGTTGAGAGGATGAATATTATAGACTACGCTCTAGATAGCGTCACAGTAGGTACTAGATACGCTGGGGTAACCCTTCCTGGAGGGGAGAACTATAGAGAGTTCCTTATTAGAGATAAATCTTCTGAGGAGATATTTACAGCACCTCACTACGATGAGTTTGGAGAGAATCTTATAGCGTCTGTTAGAGCTGACGATAGAGTTGGACCCAATGGGGAGAAAGTATTGTTTGTTCAAGAGATTCAGAGTGACTGGGTTCAAGGAACTAATAAGGGTGACTTTAAAACTAAGGACGAGATTAAGGAGCTAGAAAATAAAAGAACTTCTTTTTATAAAGAAGAGGCTAAAATAAACACAGAAAAAATAAAATTAGATGATTTAAAGAGTTCTAAAATCAATGAAGTAGCAGAAAGAACCTCTATAATTAATAAGCATGAAAAATTAAGGGTCGAGGGTAATGATGGCTCAATATCCAATGAAGAGTATAAAGATTTATATGTAGACACTAACTCAAGCGGTCTAACTATTATTGATGAGGTTATTAAGGAATATGAAGAAAAGAATATAGCTGATGTTAAACTCGTGCAAGGTATTCAAAATGATATTTACCGTTTAAATTCAGAGTTAACCTCTGCACATCTTGATGGGAAAGACGCTCAATATAATCTTGAAAAAATTACACCATATCTACCTTGGAATCAAACAGACCTATGGGTTGGACTAGCTATTAGGAAAGTTATCAATCAAGCTTCTAAAGAGGGATACGATCAGGTAGCATTTATTAATGGGGAGCAGTCTGATGTCGTACAGGGTCATAGTGGTGGTAGAACATCAGAGTTCTACGATAAAATAGTTCCTAAAAATATTAATAACGAACTTAAGAGGTTAGTTAAAGGGATGAAGTATGGTGTTGAAAATATAATAGATACTTCTAATAGACTACCAAATAAACATATATCTGAATCATTAGTTGACTTCTTAGAATCTAGAACCTATACAGAAACCATTGCAGATACTGAGATTCACACGTTTAACCTTAATACTTTAAACCCTTACAAACCCAAATTAAATGTTTTTAGCAGTGAAGATGGAAACACATATATAAGAACTGAGTTTACAGACCCTAATACTGGAGAGTTATTTGAAAAGACTTACAATAAATTTGACCAGTATGAGGATAGTTATGATAGCATTACCAGTACTGAAAAGATAAAAGATATGCCTATGGGTCCTTTTTACGATCTAGCAAGTATGGAGATATTTAAGTCTATTTACGGCAAGTTTCCTTCTATGAAAAAAGAATACCCTAACGCAGTAATTAACCTAACCCCTGAACTTAAGGCTGCCACTGATAAGGTTGGACCTTTAAGGTTCCAGAAACCTTTAGAGGAAGGAGAGACTAATGACTACACTGATGGTTCGTTTACTATAGGTTGGGATATATCTAAACTTTTACAGGACACTGACTACGCTGCAGGTACATACCTGTCTGGTCTTATTGATCAGAAATCGTTTAGTTCTAAAGAGAGACAACGTTACGATATAAGGTTAACTACCTTACTGACTAAACCTTTTGGTACTCACTCTGATAAAGAGGTTAAAGAGATTATGGCTAGGAGTAGAGGTTCTTTAAACGCAGAACTTTTAGAGGCTAACCTTATTAAGAGGAGATTAGAAAAAGCTAACAAAGAAGCTAACCTATCCCCTGAAGAGATAAACGACTTACTTCACAACCTTGACGATGTTAAGGCTATGGAGGATTCTGATATTAAGATGGCTCTACTAGAAATGCGAGCTCAGGTTGATAGACTTAGTAATACCTTAATAAGTGAAGGGTTAATAGATGGGCAGACTATGTTCTCTGTTGATGCTAACTTAGGGTTTTATATAACTAAATCTTACAAGAACTTTGAGGTTAAAGGGTGGAAACAGACTGATAATCTTATCATAAAGAAGGCTAAAGATTTCTTATATAAAGAAGCTAAGAAGGATAACCCAAAAGCTTCTGAAGATAAACTATTGAATATAGTTGATGAGTCCTTTAGAAAACTAACTGAAGATAAGGAGTTCTCTTACAATATGAAAGGGAATGGATCTTTAGATGGGTTGACTAGGGTAACTTCAATATTTAAACAAAAGAAAGTCATCCCTCAAGAGATTAAGGACTTATGGGGTGAGATTGATAACCCTCTATTTAATTACAATAATACCGTTAAGAAACTAGCTCAGACTGTATCCGCAGAGAGAATGTATAGAGATATACTTGAGATAGGTGAGGGTAGATTTATATCTGACACTTACAATAGAAACTCTACAACGAACGAGTTGAAGGGTGCTAAGTGGGGTGCTTTAGATGGTAAGTTTGTAGATAACGAGATGTTCTCTGTTATGAATCAAATGAACCCAGAAGGTGGTGAAGGATCATTCAGGTGGGCTTACGATTTCTATATGAACATGGTCTTATTCAATAAGAAAATGAAGACAGTATGGAATCCAGGTACTCACATTAAAAACATCGTAGGTAACACTGCGTTTGCTACAATGAATGGTCACCTAAACCCATTAAGTCCTAAAATGTATAAGGATGGTTGGACTTCCATAAAAACCGTTACAGGCATGAAGACTCCAGAACTTCAGGAGTTATACAAAAAGCTTACAGCTAAAGGAGTTGTTAGTTCATCTGCTTCATTAGAGGAGATTAGAGGGATAGCTAAAGATTTGTCTCAATCTGATTTTGACTTATCTATATACTTAGATGAGAAAAATGGTAAAGTTCAGAAGTTAGCAGCTAAAGCTAAAAGATATGTAGGTAAACCATATAAGTATCTTGACGGAAAATTCTCTAAAGCTTATCAAGCTGAGGATGATGTGTGGAAAATATTCGGTTACTTATCTGAGAAAGCTAGATACGTTAAGGCTGGATTAACTGAGAAAGAAGCTGATGACATGGCTGCTAGGAATATAATAAACTTATACCCTAACTACGCTGAGATACCTAGAGCAATCAGGGTTGTTGGTAGAAGCCCTCTTATTGGGTCTTTCGTAGCATTTCAGGCTGAGTCGTTCCGTAACTCTAAGAATGTAGTTATGTTAGGATTCCAAGAGATAGGTAGTAATAACCCTAAGATAAGAAAGATTGGAGCTACCAGAATTGCTGGTACTATAGCAACGATGGCTCTACTTGAAGGGTTGCAGTTATACACCTTACAATTTCTATCTGAAGCCCTTGGGTTATCTGGAGGAGACGAGGAAGAGTCTGAGCAAAGAAAGATACGTACACTAGTTGCTGACTGGGATAAGTCAGGTAGTTTAGGTTATGTTGATAGTGGATCTTTAGATAGTAAGACTAACGAGGATCAAATGGAGAACGATAAGTACTTCGACTACATAAACTTCTCTAGTATATCTGGTGTTGGTTACATTAAAGACATCATGAGGTTAGCCTTTGAAGATATAGAAACTCAGGCTGGTAAAGAGAGTTCGTTTAGAGTGATGGAACAAATATTTGCTCCATTTATAGGCGAAGAGATGACTCTTAGTGCTATGCAGGAAGCTTATACTAATCAAGGAGGTAAGGTCTACAACCGTACAGATGACAGTCTTACTAAGTTAAGTAAGATGGTTATGTTTGTTGGTGGTAAGATTAAGCCAGGGGTTGTAAGTTCAGGAATTAGGGTGTATAACTCTATGGATGAGGACTCAGATAGAGTTCCTTTATACGAGACTATGGCTTTATTTGGGTTAAGAATCAATAGAGGTAACGCTAATAAGAGTTTAGCTATAAATGCTAGAGCTGCTTATAACGACATGAGAGAGAGAGCTGACGATGGTATACTTAGGAGTAAATCATTACTTCAGAAGGAACTTTTAGTTAACCCTGACTTAGATAACGACCTATCTATAATTTCAGACTTGATGGCTGCTGCTAGGTTAAACAAGGTTGCAGGTGAGGATACTAGGACTATACTTAAGGGTATGGGAGTTAGTAGTATCGTTATTGATCTAGCCTACAATAGAATGGTTAAAAACTATACGCAAGACGTGTTAAGTGTTGATGCTAAATAAAGTGACTAATAGTTACTATATTAATTTAATAATCATTAGATTTACATCACTTCTAAACCAGTCATAGCGGTTTTTAGGTTTTTTGGTTTGTTTAGAGGAGGGGTGGTTCCCTCCTTTCTTTTTATAAAATATATATGGAATTAGGAATACAGTTTATACAGGGATTACTTTTAGGTTTAAGAACCTTTGAGGCAGACGAAGATATACCATACAACGAGGTCCAACTATTTGTCGGACCTATATGCTTTTATGTTATTTGGGATTAAGAGTCTAT
>Ga0308003_1000191_pt1 | contig 30155 bp, 26 predicted proteins | sample Neamet36_FD_203159 | JGI IMG/M metagenome (GOLD analysis project Ga0308003, IMG submission 203159) | Marine microbial communities from water near the shore, Antarctic Ocean - #36 | ecosystem: Environmental > Aquatic > Marine > Unclassified | place: Southern Ocean | collected 2014-06-06
TATTATTAATAAAAAAAGAGGTAAAATAGGAATAATTGAATAAATCTTTGGAGCTATAAAATTTATATTACTATCAATAATTTCATCTTTTATATTGTTATCTTTTTTATCAAAATACTTATTTGTAAAATAATAAACAATAATAAAAACTAAAGTAATTGGAAGTGCTAATTGTATTTGATGTGAAAAATATTCAATAATTTGATCGGAAGAACCAAATGCAAATTCAGCTGCCTTATTAGACATTGCAGAGGCAGGCCCCATTCCAAGAGCAGTGCATGCTGTAATTACAGAAACAGCTGATAATCTACTTACTCCTAAATTTATTAATATCGGAAAAATAGATGCCATTAGTAATAAGCCTAAGCCAGCCGCAGAGGGAATACAAATAAAAAGTAGTTGGCCAATAGGAATAACTAAAACAGCAGCAATATCTGGATATTTCTTAAATATTTGTAAAGGCCTGGAAACTAGATTAACTAAAGAATATGATGCTCCAATTTTATTAATATAGGCAACAAAACCACCAATAGTCATTATTAAAATACAAACTTTAGCATGCTTAATCTGAAAAAGAAAAACAAGGTATTTAAAGAAATCTAAGATATTATCGAATGAATTATTTAATCCACTTGTAGATTTAAAACCAACTTTTGTCTTATTCTGCAAACTATCTAAGCCAAGTAATAAATCTATATCATATCCTATATTCCAAGAGATTAACATCATGCTTAAGCCCGAGAATAATAAAACTGCATGAGCATTATATTTTTTCAATAACAAGACCACTACTAAAACAATAAATCCAAATGCAATTAAAGGTCCTGTAAAATCCATTTTTATTTTTTAAAATGGAGAGCCATCAATTCTAGTTCCAGGAGAAAAAACACCATTTGATAAAGAATTATGCTGAACAAGTGCCCCACAAATATCGGGTATCCTTGAATAAGATTCATCTGGATTATTAGATAAGGCTTCGACATCAAAAACTATAATTACATTTCCAATATCATCTTTAATAGTTAATGTATCAGAAGAATTATTTAAATTTAAAAAAGCAGCAGAAGCAACATGTACAATAGCATTTCCAAATGAACCTGTTGGATTTCCTCCTCCAAAAAGAATATAAGCGGAATTTGAATTAATAATAGTTCCTGGTGGAACAACATGATTTGGCATACCCTGATCTAAGTTTGTATTGTCATAAAACTCATAACCACTTAAATCAATATCCGAATTTGAAACATTAATAAGTTCAATAAATTCATCCTCATTAGCATCTCTAACTCCATCTCCATTTGCATCTCCATCAATTCCTGATGGAGGGTCATATAAAACTTCATTAAGAATTAAATTTACATATTGGCAACATCCATCGTCTGAATTTGCTTGAGTGTTGTAATTAACAGCTGCTGCATCAGTACATCCTAAAACAGTACTTCCACCATTATTATTGTTATTATTTACAACAGGCTCAACATCTTCTGTTTTACAGCTAAAGCATAATATCGTAACTAATATTAATGATAAGAAATTATTGATTTTCATTTGTTTAATTTTTAATAAATGTTGTTCTAATATTCTTTGCACTTAAAAAATATACTCCCTTACTTAATCTACTGATACCTATCATATTTTCAAAAACTGTAATGTTTTTAATTTCTTTTCCAAGAGAGTCAAAAACTTTTACATTCTTAAGATTATTATTATCAAAGAAAAGAATATCACTACTAGGGTTTGGATATACTTTAGTATCATTAAAAATTGAAAAATTATTTGTAGATGATTGTGAACCACAAGAAGGATATGGACATGAAGAAGTTTGAGTAGTTATTGAACCTACCGTACATCCTACCCCACCAAAGATCCAATTTTCCCCCCAAAAAGAAACTGACCCTGAAGGATCTTTATATGCCCATGAGTCTAAATATTCCCAAGGAGTTCCTGTTCCATCAACATTAACATCTCCAAAGGTTTCAATAATATTACCATTAAAAAATAATTCAACAGCATCATTTCCATTTTGGGAAATTGCATTTGATGCTGGCAAAATAACATCAAAATAAGTAAAACAATTATCAAAATAATTAGACATCGCTGTACTATCTCTAGCTAGTAATACATGATCACCATTATTAAGCGAGATTGAAGGAAACGTATATTCCTGCCCATCGCCACCATTTGCATTATTTGCAACTCCAATTCCATAAACACTCAAATCACTGATATTAGTATTAGCAACTAAGTGAATAGCTTTTCCTGTATATCCAGCAGAAACTAAATCAAAATCTATAACTCCTTTTAGAGATAGAGCATTTTGACCAAAAATTAAAAATGGCGATAAAAATATTATAATTATTAAATATAATTTTTGCATCATTTGTTTAGTTTAAAATTATTTTTTTGTTTATAATTCCATCAGTGGTAACAATTTCAATAAAATAAATTCCTTTTGAGCTATCAGCTAAATCAATCTGCTTAGTATACTCACCAATAAATTGATTTGCATTTTCTTTATAAACTACCTCACCCATTATGTTGACTACTCTAATACTTAAGTCTTGTATCTTCTCTGATATAAATCTTATGTTAAAGATATCTCTTGATGGGTTAGGGTAAACATCTAAGTTATTAATCTGACTTGTAGACTCCATTCTAATTAAAGTTCCAGGTTGTGTCCATAGTACTGGCGTCGTCCATGTTGATCTATAAGAGGTGACATTAGAATCACAGAATGTTCTCCCCTGAGCTCTGTATGACTGTCCAGGAGTTAAACCGAACTTGTTCACAGATAAAGTAGGGTAGTAAATACCGAATCCTCCTGCTGTTCCCCAAGCTGCACCTGCAGTATCCACTCTTAAAGCAACTCTAGCAAAAACATATGCTCCTGTAGTATCCCAAGAGAATGTAGCTTTAGCTTGATTGCCATTAAATGTTTGTACGCCTAAGTTAGTCATAGGAGGACAATCTGCTCCTGTAGTAAAGCTTTCAGGAGTTGAATATCCTGACTGCGTTCCACCGCAGTAGAAAGCTTTCATCTTGAACTGGTAAGTAGTTGCAGCCGTTAAGAACTGTAATCTCTTCTCAGTGGTATTAAGACCAAAGTTACATAGTCCATTACCAACACCAGCTGACTTAGTCACCCAGCTTCCATAAGTACCGTCTAAGTTATCTACTCTGTATCTTATAAAGTATTTGAATACCATACATGCACTATCATTCATATTATTCCATGATACAGATGCTTTAGTATCTGTAGTCCAATTCACAAACAATCCAGATGGAACAGGGTTTGAACAATTCATGTATAAACATGAACCATCGTCAATAGTAGCATTTGGATCATAGTTAGATGCATTCGGGTCAGTACAACCTGAATAGATACAAGAACCATCATCCGTGTTTGCTCCAGGATAGTAGTTTAAGGCTAATGAATCTGTACAACCATAGATAAATGGAATACATGAACCATCATCACAAGTAGCAAGTGAATCATAATTTAATGAATTAACATCCATACAACCATCAATACAACAAGAGCCATCATCTACTGTTGCTAAGGAATCATAATTAGATGCCAAAGTATCTGTACATCCATATACAAAATTACAAGGAGTGATATGAGAACCCAAATAAGTCCATGTATTTTGGGGATATACAGTCCACTGTGAATTTAACGAATCTGTTCCAGCAGAATTTGTCCAACTGGTATCGCCAATTGTAACATCACATTTTCTTACTAAAGTATGATCCTTAGTAGCATTTGTAACGCCAGCAACATCCCAACCTGAGCCTGGATCTCCATTCCAATCACCTAACCAATCTAAAATTTGATAGGATGTTTGATCTCCGTATACAAGTCCAAAACCATCATCTCCATTACTTAAATATCCATGTGTTTCGTCTGCTTGAGCTAAAATTATTGGATCTGAAGATGGATGAGCTACTACATAAATATCATTTGGTAAAATTATAGCTCCTGCGTCAAATTCATTCCAATATTCGTAATCTCCAATTGTACTTGGTGCATTAGAAACATTAGGATAAGCATAAAATGACAAGTCAATAGTATCCGTTGTAGGATTATAAACCTCAAAATATTTATTGTTTGAAGAACCTTCTGCATATTCTGAAAAGAATAAATTAGCCATTGGTTGTGATGTATAATTACACGATCCATCGTTAACAGTTGCTAATGGATCGTAATTTAAAGCTGTAGAATCAGTACATCCATATACAGGATACAAACACGAACCATCATCTAATGTTGCCAGAGAATCATAATTTAATGCAGTTGAATCAGTACATCCTGTAATTCCTGTATTATTACATGGATTAATGTGATAACCTAAATAAGTCCATGTATTTTGGGGATATACAGTCCACTGTGAATTTAATGAATCTGTTCCAGCAGAATTTGTCCAACTAGTATCACCACTTGAAACATCACATTTTCTTACTAAAGTATGATCTTTAGTAGCATCTGTTATACCAGCAACATCCCATCCATTTCCTGGATCTCCATTCCAATCTCCTAGCCAATCAATAACTTGATAAGTTGTTTGATCTCCAAATACAAGTCCAAAACCATCATCTCCATTACTTAAATAGGTGAATGTTTCATCTGCTTGAGCTAGAATTATAGGATCTGCCGATGGATGAGCTACCACATAAACATCATAAGGTAAAATCACAGCTCCTACATCAAATTCATTCCAATATTCATAATCACCTGTATTAGTTGGTGCATTACCAACATTAGGATATGCGTATAGTGATAAGTCAACAGTATCTGCTGTAGGGTTATAAACTTCAAAATATTTATTATTCGAAGATCCTTCAGCATACTCTGAAAAGAATATTGGTGATGCTGTATAACTACATGAACCATCATCGGTTGTTGCTAATGGATCGTAATTTAATGCTGTTGAATCAGTACATCCTGTATTTGTTTGTGGAGGACATAGCGGATAAGGACATGATGAGTTATAAGTTGTAGTAGAGCCATCAGAACAGTTAACTCCACCAAAAATCCAGTTATTTCCAGAAAAAGATACTGAACCACTATTATCTTTATACGCCCATGAATCTAAATATTCCCAAGGGGTACCAGTTCCATCTAAATTTATATCACCAAATGTTTCCACAACAACACTTGAATATGTAAAATTATTTTGAACAGAAAGGGAAGCAACCATACCATTTTGAGCATGACTTCCAACCGAACAATCATAGGTATATGATCCAGGCAATGTAAAAACATGAGAGTATAAAAATGAACCACTTGTTGGGGAAGAAATAAAACTCTCAGGATTTCCATAAGAAAGCCCTGTTATAGAAGAATTAATAAAATTTACATTGTGATATCCTCCAGCATTTAACCAAATAACAGTATCTCCAATATTTATATTAAAATTGGACGGTGAATAATAATAATTACCAGAATTTACTGTATGAGAAATTGGTGCTGGCAATAAGCTTAAAATCTTATAAAGTTCAATAGCATCATCTCCATTTTGAGAAATATTATTATTTGCTTGCAAAATATAATCAAACTCACCAAAGCATGCATCAAAATAGAAAGACATTGCAATAGAATCTCTACATAACAAAATATTTTCTCCAGGATTCACTGACATCACTGGAAAAACATATTCAATACTGTCAGTTCCTCCACCATTATTTGCAACACCAATTCCATAAACACTCAAATCAGCAATAGAATCAGTAGCCACTAAGTGAATAGCTTTTCCGGCACTTCCACCCTGTGGTACAGTTAAATCCATTATTCCTTTAAGTGATAGATTAACTGCAAAATAGAAACATGAACCATCATCAGTTGTTGCTAACGAATTATAATTTGTAGCAGTGGAATCAGTACATCCAGAAACTGGATATAGACATGAACCATCATCAACAAGAGCTGACGAATCAAAGTTTAGAGCTGTCGAATCAGTACATCCTAATTGATATAGACAAGACCCATCATCAGTTGTAGCTAGTGGGTCATAATTTAAAGCTAAAGAGTCTGTACAACCCGTATTAGGAAGAGGAGGACAGATAGGATATGGACATGAAGAGCTATAAGTTGTAGTTGATCCATCAGAACAGTTAACTCCACCAAATATCCAGTTTCCACCTGAAAAAGATACAAGACCTGAAGTGTCTTTATACGCCCAAGAATCTAAATATTCCCAAGGTTCTCCAGAACCATCAACATTAATATCGCCAAATGTTTCAACAACAACACTATCCATAAATAATTCTATAGCATCATCTCCGTTTTGAGAGATAGAAGTAGAAGCAACAAGTACATGGTCGAACTCAATATAGCAGGCATCAAAATATAAAGACATTTCAGCAGGTGTTCTAGCTAATAATAAATGATCACCTTCAGACAAAGAAATTGATGGAAATGTATACTCGATACCATCAGTTCCTCCTCCATTATTAGCTACCCCAATGGAGTAAATACTTAAATCTGAAATAGAATCTAAAGCAACTAAATGAATAGCCTTGCCATCACTACCTCCAGAAGGAACAGTTAAATCTAAAATTCCTTGTAAAGATAAACTTGCAGGGTAAGTGCACGAACTATCCTCAATAGATGCATTTGGATTAAAATTTAAAGCAAGTGGGTCAGTGCAACCATCGTAAATACATGAGCCATCATCATAATTTGCGTTTGGATTAAAATTATAAGCTAAGGGATCGGTACATCCACTTACAAGGTTAACAGAAATCACTCCAGACCATTGGTATGTACATCCGTTACAATCTGTAATTATACAGCTAATATTTCCTGGTGACAAACCAGAGACGTCTTCAGTTGTATCTCCATTAGACCACAAAAATGAATACAAATTACCGCTAAGACAAGGAGTTCCACCAGAAACAGATAAATCTACTGCACCATCATTACTTAATGTAGATGACGCATCTACGATTACACTAGAAACAGATATTAAAGAAGGATCTACTATTGTTACAAAAACTGTATCCGAACAACCATATGTGTTTCCGGTAACAATACAAGAATAGGTTCCAGAGGAAAGACCTATTGCAGTATCTGTAGTTTGACCATCTGACCATAAATAATTATAAGTATCATTATATAATGAATCATTTGAGGCAGCGACATAGGCTAGTCCATCATTAAACAGTGGACAAGATGGATTTATAATTGTTGAAGACAAACTAAAATATGAACATGTATAAACATTAAATATATTTATATCATCAACCAATACGTAATCATTTATTCCTCTACAAGAGGACTCAAAAGTAATACTGACATTAGGCTGACCAGCGTAACTAGATAAATCATATATAATTGTTGTGGGAGCAGAAATAACTCCAACATTTCCTGATAAAGAATTTGAATTTGAATATTGTCTTGTAAATGCAGTATTTCCATTTATATCAGCTATAGTAGTATCATTTATTTTTAATCGAAACCAGCTATAAGGAGAAGATGTAGATGTCCCGTATAAATCAACCAGAGTATTTAAATTTATTGTACTGGACGAATTGGTAAAATCAAGACATATAATTGATTGAGCAACGTGTGTTGAGTAAGAGAAGGCATCTGATTCTGAATAAGGAGAATTCCAATTACTCCAGTTAGGATAACCCCCTGAAAATTCAAGACTAACAGATCCTGAAATAGCACTTGTAGAAGTTAATGAAACAGAAGATTGAGACCCTGAATAGGCAATCCATCCGTTATTTGTTAAATTATTTGACTCGAAATCTTCATATAAATCTAAAGTATTACATGTAGGATATATACATGATAGACTATCGCTAACATTACATGATGAGCAATAATTTAGAGCTAGAGGGTCTAGACATCCAGAATATAAACAAGATCCATCGTTAAAAGTTGCGCTAGAGTCATAGTTAAGGGCAAAAGGATCTGTACAACCTGATGTTGTGGGTAAGGGACATAAAGGGTAAGGACAATTAGAAGAATATGAGGTTACAGAACCATCTGTACAATCAATACCTCCAAAAATCCAATTTCCTCCAGAGAATGTAATAGAACCTGAAGAATCTTTATAAGCCCATGAATCTGTATACTCCCAAGGCTCTCCTGTGCCATCTGTATTAATATCTCCAAATGTTTCCACAACACTTCCATTATGAAAAAGTTCTATCGCATCATCTCCATTTTGAGAGATATTACTGTTTGCTTGTAGGACAAAATCAAATTCAACAAAACAACTATCAAAATATGAGTTCATATCAGAAATTGATCGTGCGATTAATATATTTTCACCAGGTAAAACTGTCATAATTGGGAAAGTAAATTCCTGACCATCAGTTCCTCCTCCATTATTTGCTACGCCAACACCATAAGTACTTAAATCATTAATTGTATCTGTAGCAGTAAAATGAATAGCCTTTCCCGTATTCCCTCCTGATGGAAGCGTAAAATCCATAATTCCAGTAAGAATCAAATTAGAAGATTGAGAAACAAGTAAAAATGGCAATAAAATAAAGCAAAGTATTGAGAAATATATTTTTTTCATGAAAGTTAATTTAGATTATAAAATTAAACAAATAAATTATGGTAACAATCATATTTTTCAAACTAAAAATGCTTTTAATAAAGGACTTTTTTCAATAGATGAAACATTATTATTAAAAAACAAAACATATAATTTATATACACTAAAAATATAAAATCGTCTATTATTAAGATTTTATTTACTTTTACAATTGAAAAAAATTAAATGAAGAAATATTCAGTACTCGTATGTATTTTAATATTATTTTCTTGTGATAAAAATGAAGAAATAATAGATTTTCACAATAACTCTTTAATCTTAGAGAGCACAGGTTCTTTTATATTTAATCAATATATACCATTACAAGAAAAACCTATTGAAGTATTCTATCACATTCCTTTAAATAGCACAAATAATACAGAAATTCTTTTTGTCTTACATGGATCTGGAAGGAATGGCAAAGACCTTAGAGACCAATTAATTATTCAAGCTAACCTGTTAAGTTTTATTATTATCTGCCCTGTATTTGACAATATAAATTTTGATGGAGGAGATGGATATAATTTAGCAAATATTTTTGTTGATGGAGATAATCCAAGTCCAGAAACTTTAAATAGTGAGTCTGTTTGGATAACATCAGTTTTTGATCCAATTTTTAATTACTTTAAAAATGCTTCTAATAATATTGATCCAGAATATGACCTTTTAGGTTTTTCAGCTGGTGCTCAGCTAGCACACAGGTTTTTCTTATTTAATCAAGAAAATTATTGTGATAAAGTAATTGCAATGTCATCAGGGTGGTATACTACACTGGATCAAAATATTAATTTTCCATACGGAACACAGGCAAGTCCTTTTGATATCAATTCAATAGAGTCATTATTAACTCAAAATCTAACAATTTTAATTGGCGAAAATGATACTGATCCTAACGCTGTTGGACTTCGCCATAATGAGACAGTAGACCTGCAGGGAAACAATAGACTAAATAGAGCAAATTACTTTTATAACTCAGCAAGTAACAAAGCTTCAGAAAGCGGGTATAATTTCAATTGGGAAATTATTACTGTTACTAATACTGCACATGAATTTTTGCCTTTAGCAACTTATGCAACAGAAATTTTATACCAATGATATCAAAAAAAAAAATAGGATTAATTCTAGGGCCTTTAGTATTTATTTTAATTCAATTATTTTTTCATCCTCCCGAACTATCTGATGATGGAAAATCAATATTAGCTTCAACACTATGGATTGCAATATGGTGGATTACAGAAGCAGTTCCAATTTCTGTAACAGCTCTGCTACCAATTATTCTCTTCCCTCTTTCAGGTGGTTTAGATTTAAAATCAACAACTGCAGCGTTTGGTCATAAATTTATCTTTTTGTTTATCGGTGGCTTTGTTCTAGCAATAGCAATAGAAAAATGGGGACTACATAAAAGAATAGCTTTAAATATTATAAAGTTAGTTGGCTCAAATAAATCTAACATAATTTTAGGTTTTATGATTGCTACAGCTTTCTTATCAATGTGGATATCTAATACAGCTACCTCAGTAATGATGCTTCCTGTAGCCTTAGCGATTATTGCTCAACTTAGGGACAACCCCAAAACTTTAGAAAATGAGAATATAACTTTTGGGAAAGCTCTGATGTTATCAATTGCCTACAGCGCTTCAATAGGTGGGATGGCAACATTAATTGGAACACCTCCTAATTTAGTTCTAGCAGGAGTGATTAAAACAAACTATGATGTAGAAATAACATTCTTGGAATGGATGACATTTGGCTTACCTGTAAGTTTAATACTACTATCAATTTGCTGGTTTTATCTTACTAGATATGCGTTTAATTTCAAAAACAAAAGTTTTTCTTCGGGCCAAGAAGAGATTACTAAACAAATAAATTCTCTAGGAAAAATGTCCTATGAAGAAAAAACTGTTCTTTTTGTTTTTGTAACTACAGCGTTATTATGGATTACTCAATCCTTTCTCTTAAAAGAAATAATTCCAAATATTGATGATACGATTATTGCAATTTCATGCGCGGTAATATTATTTATTCTTCCAACTAAAGATGTAAAAAGTGCTATTTTAAAATGGGAAGATACTATTAAACTTCCGTGGGGTATACTACTTCTTTTTGGAGGAGGAATGGCTTTAGCAAAAGGCTTTGATACTAGCGGATTAGCAATCTGGATTGGAAGTCAGTTAACGTCTCTAAAGACATTTCCATTTATATTATTATTGCTAGTGCTTATAGCAAGTGTTAACTTTCTAACTGAAATAACATCTAATCTAGCAACTACAGCTATGCTTTTACCAGTTTTAGTTTCTCTTTCAGATGCCATAGATATTCATCCTTATTATTTATTAATTGGCGCAACAGTTGCCGCTTCTTGCGCATTTATGCTACCAGTTGCCACACCTCCAAATGCAGTTGTCTTTGGCTCAAAACTTTTAACTATTGATGATATGGTAAAAAAAGGTTTTTGGATGAATGTAATTTCGATCTTTGTATTAACAATTATTGTTTATTTTTTAATCCCCATCCTTTGGGCAGTATAAATTTTAAGTAAATTCTTTATTCAATTTTTACAAAAATAACTGCTAAAAATCCTGATATTTGCAAAAAATTATTATCTAAATATATTTTGAAAAAAGTTATAGTAATAGGCAGTGGTTTTGCAGGCTTAAGCTCAGCAGCATATCTTTCAAAAGAAGGTTTTGATGTTACAGTTGTGGAAAAAAATAAACAAATTGGTGGTCGAGCTAGAAACTTTATGGCTAAAGGCTATACATTTGACATGGGTCCTAGCTGGTATTGGATGCCTGAAATTTTTGATAATTTCTTTAATAGTTTTAATTATAAAACAGAGGATTTTTATGAACTTATAAAATTAGATCCTGGATTTAAAATTGTATTTGACAATTCGGAAATGACCCTTCCTGCTAGTTGGAATGAAATATGTGATTTATTTGATAGCTATGAAGAAAACGGCGCAAATAAATTAAATAAGTTTATGGATGATGCAGAAAAAAAATACAGTATAGGTCTTCGGTTTTTGTATAATTCTCCTGGGCTCTCTATCACTGAATTATTTAAAAAAGATGTATTATTTAATGCAAATAAATTGCAACTACTTACTTCTTACAGAAAACATATTAAGAGACACTTTAATGACCCTAAATTAATTAGCTTATTAGAATTTCCAGTGCTTTTTTTAGGAACATCAGCTGAGAGCGCACCAGCTCTATATAGCCTAATGGCATATTCTGGCATTAAACAAGGGACTTTTTATCCAATTGGAGGATTTGCAAAAGTCATTGAAAGTATGGCAGAAATATGTAAAAAAAATGGCGTTAAATTTCTGCTAGATGAGCAAGTAACTAAAATCAATGTCTTAAATAAAAAAGTAGAATCTGTTTCTACTAAAAATCAAGAATTAGCCACTAACTTTGTTGTTGGTGCAGCAGACTATGCACATATTGAATCAAAATTACTTGACATAAAATATCAAAACTATAATTCAGCATATTGGGAGAGTAGAGAATTTTCTCCATCAGCACTTTTATTTTATCTTGGCGTAAATAAAAAATTACAAAATCTTGAACATCACACATTATTTTTTGATGAAGACATGGAAAAGCTCTCACAAGAAATTTATGACACCAAAGTTTGGCCTGAAAAACCTCTTTTCTACACCTGTTGCCCTGCTAAATCAGAAGAAAATCTAGCTCCTAAAGGTAAAGAAAACCTTTTCATATTAATGCCTATTTCTGCGGGGCTTGAAGATACCGAAGAGCTACGAGAAAAGTATTTTAAAATTATTCTTAAAAGACTTGAACATTACTGCAATCAAGATATAATCTCTAATATTGAATATAAAAAAAGCTATTGCATAAAAAACTTTGAAGAAGATTATTTTGCTTTCAAAGGCAATGCATATGGCCTAGCAAATACATTATTACAAACAGCAAACCTCAAACCAAGAATTAAAAATAATAAGGTTGATAACCTTTTTTATTGTGGTCAATTAACTGTTCCAGGCCCTGGTGTTCCGCCTTCAATAATTTCAGGAAAACTAGTAGCAGAACAAATAATCAAATCATTTTCAAAAAAATAGATTATGAAAGAAATCTATGATAAAGTTTCTTTAGAATGCAGCAAACTTGTAACTAAAAGTTACAGCACAAGTTTTTCTTTGGGAATATCTATGTTAGACAAAAAAATTCACTCAGATATTTATGCTATTTACGGTTTTGTTAGACTAGCAGATGAGATAGTAGATAGTTTCCATGATTTTGACAAAAAAGAACTTTTAACTAAATTCCGAAAAGACACCATCGAAGCTATTAAGAATCAAATAAGTCTTAACCCTATATTGAATAGCTTTCAGCATGTTGTAAATAATTATAATTTAGAATGGGAGAATATAGAGCTATTCCTCGATAGTATGAAGCATGACTTAGACAATAAAGAATATGATATAGAAAGCTATAAAAAATACATTAAAGGCTCAGCTGAAGCAGTCGGCCTAATGTGTCTAAAAGTATTTTGCAACGGCAATGAAAAATCATATAACAATCTTAAAGGTGCGGCATGTACTCTGGGTTCTGCATTCCAAAAAATTAATTTCCTTAGAGATCTTAATGCCGATTATAAAATATTAAAAAGAGTTTACTTCCCTGATTTAGATATTGAAAAATTTAATGATATTGAAAAACAAAAAATAGAACTAGATATAGAAAATGAATTCAAACAAGCCTTAAAGGGGATAAAAAGACTTCCTAGTAATTCAAAAATGGGTGTATATTTAGCTTATTCTTATTATTATGCTTTGTTTAATAAAATTAAAGCTATTCCTGCCAATAAAATCTTAACGAAGAGAATTAGAATAAGTAATATTCATAAATTTATTATTTTAATTGGAGTTTATCTAAGAACGAAAATAAATATTACATGAGAATAATTTGTTTTTTATTGTTATGTCTGTCATATTCATTTAGTTACTCTCAAGAGACACATACTTATAGAGAATTATATATTGAATCTTTTGATAAGGAAGATGCTTGTAATTCATTAAATACTATTTTAGAGGATAATATCAAAACCAATAACAATATAGAAAACGCTTACCTTGGTGTGTCTTACATTATGAAATCCAAATATAAATTTAATCCTATCTCAAAACTATATTTATTTTCTAAAGGAAAAGAAATACTAGAAAGATCAATAAAAGAAGAGCCTTCAAATTTAGAATTAAAATTTTTAAGACTAAGTATTCAACAAAATATTCCCGAGATTTTAGCATATAATCAGAATATAGAAGAAGATCAGAAATTCATAAACAATAATATTAATAAAAATAAAGATGGTGCTCTAAAAAAACTTATCAAATCGACATTAAAAACTTTTTAATTATTTCTTTTATATGAACTTAATACCAATAACAGTTGTCATCATTACATTCTTGTTCATGGAATTTACTGCATGGTTTACACATAAATATGTAATGCACGGGTTCTTGTGGAATCTACATCTTGACCATCATCAAATAGATCATGACAAAGTACTGCAAAAAAATGATTACTTTTTTTTAATCTTTGCTGTGCCTGCAGTAGCATTTATTATTTTAGGCTCAACATATTCAAATTTATTTTTCTGGATAGGAATTGGAATATCAGTGTATGGGTTTGCATATTTCATTGTTCATGAAGTTATAATACATCAAAGAATTAAAATATTCAAAAAACTAAACAACAAGTATATTAGAGCAATTAAAAGAGCTCATCAAACACATCACAAAAATAGAAATAAAGAAAATGGAGAATCATTTGGCATGCTAATAGTTGCTAAAAAATTCTTTAGATAATATTATCTTTCTATAAAAAGAAATAAGGAGGAAACTTAGGTTTAAATTCTAAAGGCATTTTTTGCTCATTAAAACATCAAATAAAACATTGCTATTCTCATTTAATTAATGAGTTTTAATTTCAGATCTTTCGTGCTTAATGGTATCTTTATTTTCATCATTATTTTTCTTTTCATAACTATTAACTTCAGCATTATTACATGAAAAAAAACAAAAAAGTAAAAGCAATAGGTATTTCATAGATCCAAGCTATTTCTTTAGGGCATATTCGATAAGAGAACTTAATTTTATAATTTCTAATGTTTTTTCATTAGTTGCTTCCAAAACAACTTTAGGAGCACAGCCTGCTATGTAGGCTTCTTTCCATCTAACCGCACACAAACACCAACGATCTCCAGGCTTTAAACCATTAAAACCCCATTGTGGTGCGGGTGTAATTAGATCATTCCCTTTAACTTTAGAGAATTGTAAGAATTTTTCTGAGACAATAACACAAATAGTATGTAAACCTAAATCATCTTTGTCTGTTTCACAACAACCCGTTCTAAAAAAACCTGTCAAAGGATTTGTACTGCACGTGATAAGAGTCTCTCCAAAAATATTTTTTTCCATAAAAGTTTATTTTCTACTAGACATAATCTTTTCGTAGGCTTCTTGAACTAATAAAAACTTCTCTTGAGCTAATTTAATTATATCATCACTTACACCCTCAAGTCTATCGGGATGATATTTCATAACCATCTTTCTATGTGCCTTTTTGATCTGCTCTTCGGTTGATGTCTCACTTATTTCAAGTAGCTGATAAAACTTATCCAAATTATTTCCTGCTAAAAACATTGATTGGATAGATTGAAAATCATAGTTATTAATATTCAAATTTGTAGCTATCCTGCTTATAAGATCGATTTCTAAATTATGCACTTCATTATCACTAGATGCTATACCAAATAAAAAATGAATAATCTGAAGTCTAGATGCATGATTAACTGATTTATTTAGTTGCAAACAAATTGGACGTAATTGTTTGTGTAAATCTTGCTTATTAAGATTATTAAAAATTGTAAAATATTTTTTTGATTTTTCAGGACCAAAAGTTTTAGTAAAGAAATCTTTAACATAATCAAGTTCAGATTTAACAACCTTGCCATCTGACTTTATTACCAATGAAGCTAGAATTAATAATGATATTTCATAAGCCTTTTCATTATCATTTTTACCATTAAAAAAGTTTTTACCAATATGGTAGCCAATTATGGCCCCAATTGGGCCTCCAAAAAACCAACCAGCTCCAACTCCTAACCATTTACCTAAAGACATATTTTATTTTTTTACAAAAGTAGTTTTTAATTAGATACTATTTCTTTTCATAGGATAGTATTAAAATATAGTAGCTTAGTATACCAAAAGAATATAATACAGCGGTGATATAAAAAATATGCGAATATTCAAAGCCATATTCTATCAGGAATCGAAATATTTGAGAGCTAAAATACCAGCTACCACTCCAAATTGCTGCCATAATTGCACTAAGCATTTCTTGATTTTTTTTACCAACATAATTCATAGTTAGTTCTGATGTCATTGGAGCTGCCATATTCATTAATGGAGCTCTAAACATATAACACGCCAACGCAACAGGTAGTGCGAGCCAGTGCTGCTTAAAAACTTCAGTAGTTGCTAATAAAACCAAAGCACTAACCGCTAAAGATTGTGTTAATGTAATGCCTTTTTTATATCCAATTCTTTTTTTAATTTCAGGAACAAATAAAGAACTTATAGCAACTAAAACACTAGTTGCTGAACCTATTAATGCAAATTCTGAAGCTTCAATAAAGAAATTATGGAAAAAAAATAAATTTATAAATGGAATAGTAAGACCAGCTCCAACTGCTATAATTAATGTTGGGATAACAGCTTTAAAGATTACAAACCAATTGAAAGAGTTTTTTTTATTCTTGTTTATATCTAAAAGAGTAACACTATCTACTTTTACTTTAAATAAAAAGTAAATACCACAAAAGCCTAATACAGAAATAATAATAAGACTTTGCCCATCATCAATTTGCAAAAAATAATCTAAAAGAAAAATAAGTAACCCACTTAAAATCATTCCAAAACTATTAGTAGCAAAACTCATTGAAATTGCATGAGTTTGATGTTCTGGAATAGTGTTTCTCATTATATAAGGCAATACACTTACTTGAAAAGAAGTATATAGAACTCCCCATATAACGAAAAGTATGGGTAAAAAATTTTCTAGCTTAAAATTAATAACTAATACAATTAGGATTGCAATAATTGGGACTCCTAAACTTCCAAAAATAAAAAATGGTCTTAAAACTTTTCCCTTTATAAAAAACCCTAGCGGAAAAGCTAAGAGCATTACTGCAAGAAATCTATATGAAATAAAATTTGCAATTTTAGAATCAGAAAAACCATTTGAAGATAAAAATATATTCAGTATAAGAAAAAAAGCTCCTCCTACTAATTGAATGAAAAATTGCGCTTTTAGAACATTTACAATATGAGGCTCTAAAACTTTATACTTACTTAAAACGGAGAATATCTTCTTTAACATTAAATAATTATAAAAATATATTTGGGGAATTTGTAGATGTAATATCAAGAAGTTTATTGATTGCTTTTTCTCCTTTTTCCTGCAAACTAAGGGAATATTTATTTACATAAAGTTTGATATGCGCATCTATTACATCTTTATTCATTTCTTGACAATGTTGATATGTATACTCTAAAGAACTTGTAGGATTAGCAAAAGCAAATTCTATACTATTTTTAATAAGCATATTAACTTTCTTTTGAATATCCAAATCTAATCTCCTTGAAGCCATTATACCTCCTAGAGGAATAGGTAAATCATATTTAGAACTCCAAAAATCTCCAAGATCTTTTACCTTACATAAACCTTTTTCTTCATATGTAAATCTGTTTTCATGTATAATTAAGCCAGCATCTACTTGATTATTTAAAACCTCATCTTCTATTTTAGAAAATAAAATTTCCTTAGTATTTTGCATATTAGGATACGCAAGTTGAAAAAGAAGATTTGCTGTGGTTAGCTTTCCTGGAATAGCTATTAAACTATTTTTATTAAGATTTGTTTCGGGCTTCTTTATTAATATTGGACCACAATTTTGTCCTAAGGCAGATCCGCTATCTAATATTATATAATTATTTAAACATTCAGAATATGCATTAAAACTAAGTTTAGTAATATCATATTTTTGAATTAAACTTAGCTTATTTAAGCGCTCAACATCATGCATATGAATATTAAATTTAATACCACAAGTATCAATTTTATTATTCACTAGAGCGTCAAAAATAAAAGTATCATTTGGGCAAGGGGAGAACGCTAACGTTAAATTCATAATTCTTCTATAATCTTTCTCGTTTCAATATTAAGTTGTTGAATAGCCAAAGGGAGGTCCCATTTTGATTTGTTTCTTTCTTCTACATAATTAGAAATTGCTCGAATCTGAAGACAAGGAATTTTAAAATTATCACAAACAAACATACAGGCTGCACCTTCCATGGATTCTAGATCTGGTTTAAATTTATCATAGACACTAGAAATATTTTCTTTATTTCCATGAACAGTATTAACTGTAATTGACGAAGCAGAAGGTAAATTAGTAATTGATTTTGAAGAAATAGAATTTCTAACATTTAAACCTATTTCATTAAAAGTTAAAAAATGAGAGTTATTTTCAACTCCTAATTCAGAAAATGTATCTTTTGTAATTTCAAAGACACCACCTAAAGGCAAGCTCTTATTAAATGAACCAGCAACACCAATATTAATAACTAAATCTGGTTTTTTATTACTAAGGCATCTTGAGAGTTCAATTGAAGTATTAACCATTCCTATTCCAGTGATTAAAACATCACAAGCTGTAAGATTTTCTACTAAAACTTCATCATTAGTTGCTGCTACAATTAGTAGATTCATAGTTGCAAAGATACCAAAGAAACATAGTATATTTGCAAAAAAAAACAAAACAAATACACTGTGTATAATAAAAATTTAGCCGGAAATATTAAAGAAATTTTAAATGAGCTAGGTGAAAACCCTCAAAGAGAGGGACTATTAAAAACTCCTGAAAGAGTAGCAAAATCTATGGAGTTTTTAACAAATGGTTATAAATTAGACCCTAGTGAGATATTAAAAAAAGCTATGTTTACCGAGAAATATAGCCAAATGGTTCTTGTTAAGGATATAGAACTTTATTCACTTTGCGAGCATCATATGTTACCGTTTTTTGGAAAAGCACATATAGCTTATATACCTGACGGCCAGATTGTTGGACTTAGTAAAATACCAAGAATTGTAGATGTTTTCTCCAGAAGATTACAAGTGCAAGAAAGACTTACTGACCAAATTAGAGATTGTATACAAGATACTCTCAAGCCTAAAGGAGTGGCTATTGTTATTGAAGCTCAACATCTTTGTATGCAAATGAGAGGAGTTCAGAAACAACATTCATCTACAACAACATCTGCATTTTCTGGAATTTTCATGAAAGACGAAAAAACAAGATCTGAATTTATAAATCTAATATCTTAATGAAAGCATTTGTTTTTCCTGGACAGGGCGCGCAATATCCTGGAATGGGGAAAAATTTATATGAAAACTCTAAAGAGGCAAAAAAATTATTCAATCTAGCTAATAAAATATTAGATTTCTCTATAACAGATATTATGTTTGGAGAAGATATAGACGCATTAAAAAAAACATCGGTTACACAACCAGCAATATTTCTTCATTCAGTGATATTAGCACAAATTCTAGGCGAGAAATTTCAACCAGATTTTGTTGCTGGTCATTCATTAGGAGAGTTTTCGGCACTTGTATCTTGTGGATACTTGAGTTTTGAAGATGGGTTATTGCTGGTTAAAAAACGTGCTCAAGCAATGCAAAAGGCTTGTGAAAAAACTCCATCTACTATGGCAGCAATAATTGGTCTAGAAAATAAAATAGTTGAAAAAACATGCTTAGAAATATCTGAAATAGTAGTTCCTGCAAATTACAATTGTCCAGGTCAACTTGTTATTTCGGGTAGTTTTGAAGGAATTGACAAGGCGTGTGCAAAACTAACAGAGCTAGGCGCTAGAAGAGCTATTAAACTATCTGTAGATGGCGCATTCCATTCTAGTATTATGGCGCCAGCACAGACAGAATTACAAGATGCTATAAATACAATAAAATTTCAAAAAGGAATTTGTCCTATTTATCAAAATGTTAATGCATTACAAACAATAGACCCAATAAAGATTAAAGAAAATTTAATTAAACAATTAACATCACCAGTCTTGTGGATGCAGATTATGGAATCAATGGTAAAAGATAGTCTTACGCAAGTGATAGAAGTTGGCCCTGGAAAAGTTTTACAAGGACTTTTTAAGAAAATTGACAGAACAATAGAAACTTCAAGTGCTGATCTAAAATTTTGAATTCTTAAGAGTATTACTTGATATTAGTTCATGCCACAAATATTCACTTTGACACCTTACATATAAGTTGGCATGATTAATATTATGACAATCACTCCCAACAAAAGAAATCATATTATTCTTTATTAAAAATGAAGCGTTCTTTTTAACCTCAGGAGAATAATAACCAAGCATAGAGAGTAAATTTAATTGTAATAAAACACCGCGATCAAAAAGACTTTTATAATCTTTTTCATCTAGATAAAGATATCTAGAAGGGTGTGCCAAAACAACCTTGTAGCCTTCAAGTTGCAATTTGAAAATAATTTCATCAACATGTTGTGGTTTCTCTAAAAAAGCAAATTCAATAAGAATATAATTATCACCAAAGGTCATGAACTTTTCTTTACCAATTTTTTGCATAAACTCGTAATCAACGTAGTATTCAGCAGCAGCCTGAATAACTACATCAATTTTCTGTTTTTTCAATTCTTGCTTTAACTTTTCTAATCCATTTAAAATAATCTCAGGTGTATTATTATATAAGTCACTCATTATATGAGGGGTAGTGATAAAATTAGAATAGCCTAAAGTCATCATTTTTTTTATTAGTAAAATACTTGTTTGAAGATCTGGAGCACCATCATCAATTCCAGGAATCAGATGTGAATGTATGTCTGTTTTAAGACATGAAAAATCAATAGGATCTAAGACAACTTTTTTCTTTTTAAACCAACTAAACATTAAAATATTTTTTATAATTACTCGCAAATATAATTAATTAATAAAGGAAAAGTTTACCTTCATTTTATGACTAAAATGTATTTTAGCAATAATATTTTTATGTAAATGCGAGTAATTACAATCATACTTTTTATTTTATGCTCTATCAATGTTTTTAGTCAAGACACTAAATTTAATGCTATAATAATTGATTATGGATATCATATTCCTGGCGGAGAAATAGCAAAAACATTTGGAAATAATTCTTCCGTAGGTTTAAATTATTTAAAAACAAAGTCAAATAATCTCTTTTACGGAGTAAAAGCAAATTATATTTTTGGAGAAAACATTAAGGACACCTCTCTTTTTAGTAACATTTCTTCAGATCAAGGTTTTGTAATTGATGGAAGTGGAAGCTTTGCAAATATTCTTCTGCTTGAGAGAGGCTTTAGCTCTCATGTTTACCTTGGCTACTCAATTCACTCGAAGAGAAACACAAATCAAGGATTATATTTATCGGCTGGCCTAGGATATTTACAACATAAAATTTTTATTGACACAAAAAACCAATATATTCCACAACTTGACTCTGAGTATAAGAAAGGTTATGATCAATTATCAAGTGGAATAAGCACTCAAATAAATATAGATTATATTTTTATGGGTCAGAACAGTAATCTACAATTTTACACAGGTCTGGAATACACGTTAGGTTTCACTAAGAATATAAGACCTTATAATTTTAACACACTAAACTACTCAAATGATTCATTTCGTTTCGATAAGCTTTTTGGATTTAAAATTGGCTTAATTATCCCTATTAATAGACAAAATAGCGAGGAGTTTCATTATTTTTAAATGTTAGCGTTATACAACATAGCAATTAAAATTTACACTTTTCTTATACGAATAAATTCATTGTTCAATAATAAAGCTAAAAGATGGGTACAAGGAAGAGAAAATATTTTTTTAGACTTAAAATTTGCTCTTGGAAATGAGAAAAATATATTCTGGTTTCATTGCGCATCTCTTGGGGAGTATGAACAAGCACAAGAAGTAATCGTTGCAACAAAAAAACAATATCCAAAATATAAAATATTACTAACATTTTTCTCACCTTCAGGCTATGAGGTTATGAAGAATTGTTCATTAGTAGAATGGGTCTTTTATTTACCCTCAGATACTGTGGAAAATAGCGATAAATTTATTTCTATTGTTAAGCCCAAAAAAGTTTTTTTTATTAAATCTGAATTATGGTTAAATTATATGATCCATCTTTATAATCAAAATATCCCTTTATATCATATAGCTTCCGTTTTCCGTAAAGATCAATTCTTATTAAGAATAAGTATTTTCAAAAAAACTCTAAAGAAATCAAAATATTTCTTTGTTCAAGACATTAATTCACTGAAAGTTTTGAATAATATTAATATCAATAATGCTAGTGCTATTGGAGACACTAGATTTGATTCTATAATATCTAATTTGAAGAGTTATAAAAACACAGATATTTTCAAATTTAAAAATAAAAAACCTCTAATAATTCTTGGTAGTGTTTGGCCTCATGACATAAATATCATTAGAGAATTTATAAGTTGCTTCAAAGATTATAAATTTATAATCGCGCCACATGAATTAAGCTATTGCCCAATAATATTGAAAGAATTTAATGGGTTTTTATTTTCAAAAATAAAAGAGGAAAATGATGTGCAAGATAAAAATCTCTTAGTCATTGATAACATAGGGTTTCTTAAACATCTCTACCAGTATAGTGAATTGGTCTATATTGGAGGAGGCTTTGGTGATGGGGTACATAACACCATAGAACCAGCTGTTTATATGCAGCCAGTTATTTTTGGACCAAACTATAATAAGTCTATTGAAAACGCAGAGTTAATCTCTATTAATGCAGCTATAAGTATTAACAGTAAAAAAAATCTAAAAATTAAAATAGAAAAATTAATAAATTCATTTAGAAAAAAAGAATTATCAAAATATATAAATAAAAAATCAGGAGCAGTAAAAAGAATTTTAGAAATCTTAATTAAAATAGAAGATTAAAAAAATTATGAGGCTTCTTTATTTATCTTTTTTTTAATTTTTTGAATTCTATTAATTCTCAATGAAGTTTTTAATGATTTCTTAACCCCTTCATTCTCGAGCGCTCTACTAACTCTTTTTTGTAGCTGATGTAGCTTATGTCCTAATTTTCCTTTTTCTGTCATAAAGTGATTTATAATAGAACTAATAAAATATAAATTTATTATAAATATTAGAAAATTATATTAATTAACTATTTCTTCTAAATCCTTAACTTTATAATATATTGTAAACATAAAAATGTAAAAAACGGTTATTGTATAAATGAATAAATAGGAATCAAATAGCATTAGAAATAAATAGAAAAGAGGGAGAATTATTAAATGAAAGTTAATATTCTTAGAAACTAGCAAAGATTTTATTTGAAAATAAAAAATAGCTAAAAAGATTAAAAGTCCAAATAACCCAATTTCAAACAATATATAGAGAAAGTTATTATGAGGTGTTTTATGTTTAATGAAATTATAATTTGAATTTGTATTTTTAGCAAAAACAGAACTAAAACTACCAGTTCCATATCCAAAAATCGGTTTTTCAGCTATTAGCTTAATACCTTCATTTAAGAACAAATATCTAATATCTTTTTCTGAATTTTTTGAGTTTTTCTTTTCGCCATTATTTTTAACAATATGTTGTAAAGTATCCACTCTATGTTTAAAGACATGTGATGTGTTATATGAAGAGTAATTAATAGTAATTAGGAATAAGAGAATAGATATTGAATATAAAATCTTTATTCTTAAAAAATAAATAAAATATACCAAAAAGAATAGATTAAAAGTTAACTGTCCTGCTCTACCAGCTTCAGAAAAAATACTTAATGAATAAATTAAAATAAGCACTAAATAAATAACTTTTTTATTTGAATTTGATCTTGAAAAAAGAGCTAGTGACAATAGAGAAGAAAAAGAAAGCAAAATATTATGATAATTATATTTTAAAAAAGCTGACAAAGCAGATTCTTCATTTATCAAAGAAATATAATGATGTAATGGTGAAATAAATTCATTGTTAATAGCTATAGCTAAACACGCAGAGATAAAATTAGTTGCTAGAAACATACTGATAGCAATTTTAAAAGTTCTCTTTTGAAAGTCTGAAGAAATAAAAACTATAAAAAACATTAGCAGAAATATCCTCTGTAAAACATAAGATGCATCTTCGTGAGCCTCTCCATATAAAAACCCAATACAAAACATTAAACAAAGACTTGATATGGCCCATAACCACTTTGAAGATTTAAAAATAATCAGCTTTTTTTTAAAACCCCCTTCAATAATCCAAAAAATCAAAAATAGAGCTAATAATACATTTGTTGCGGCAATCGATATAGGTATAGAAATTCCTAATAAAACAAAAACTATATTTTTTAAATCCTTTATCAAATTAATAAATATTTTTAACTGAAATAATTTTAAAACTTACTTTTTAATACTTAATAAAATTAAAGTAATCAAAATTAAAAAGTTAATTTTTTCATCATTTTTTATAAAAAATTTAATCTTTAAAGATTATGAGATTTTCATATCAAAGATTAGTTATTATTTCTACTTTCGCGCGCTTGTAAATAAAACTAAAGAAATTGAAATCAAGAATACAATTTTTCGAAAAATCTAAAGCCTCAATAAAAGATGATGTTCTTTCTGGACTAACGGTTGCTCTTGCATTAGTTCCTGAAGCTGTTGCATTTGCATTTGTAGCTGGGATTTCTCCGGTAGTTGGTCTTTATGGAGCCTTTATGATGGGGATAATAACCTCTATTTTCGGGGGTAGACCAGGTATGATTTCAGGTGCAACTGGTGCATTAGCTGTAGTTATGGTTCATCTCATAAGCGAAGGTAATGCAATGGGAGATAAAGATGAAATGCTGGGACTACAATATTTATTTGCTACATTGATTCTAACAGGATTTTTTCAAATTGGGGCTGGAGTTCTAAAGTTAGGTAAATTTGTCAGAATGATTCCACATTCTGTGATGATGGGTTTTGTGAATGGGTTAGCTATTGTAATTTTTACCTCTCAGTTTGTTATGTTTAAGGTGGATGGAGAATGGATGAGTGGAACAGCATTGCAAATAATGATTGCGTTAGTTTTACTTACGATGGCTATTATGTTTTTATTACCCAAAATAACCAAAAAAATACCTGGAGCTTTAACCGCTATAATAGTTGTCTCTGCAATTGTAATATTTGGTGATTTAGATACCTCTACTGTTAAATCATTTATTATTGCAGGAGGTGGAGATGGTATAAAAGCTGGCTTACCAAATTTTAATATACCTATGATTCAATTAAGTTGGGAAACAATGAGCCTGATAACTCCCTATGCATTAATATTAGCAGCAATTGGTTTAATAGAGTCGTTAATGACCTTAAATTTAATTGATGAACTCACAGAAACTCATGGAAATGGAAACAAAGAATGTATCGCTCAAGGTTCTGCTAATATTGTCAATGGGTTTTTTGGAGGTATGGGAGGATGTGCAATGATAGGTCAATCAATAATAAATATTAAATCTGGAGGGCGTGGCAGATTATCTGGAATTGTAGCTTCATTAGCATTATTATGTTTTATCCTATTTGCTTCATCTTATATAGAGAAAATCCCTATTGCAGCGTTAGTAGGAGTTATGTTTATGGTAGTAATAGGAACATTTGCTTGGAACACATTTAAAGTATGGAATAAAATTCCATTATCAGATGTATTTGTTATTATTTTAGTAACTGTTTTGACCGTAGTATTTGATCTAGCTATTGCTGTTATTTCTGGAGTTATTATATCAGCACTAGTATTTTCATGGCAAAATGCTTTAATGATTAGAGCAAGAAAACGTGTTGATGAGCACGGAATAAAACATTATGAAATTTTTGGACCTTTATTTTTTGGATCAATTGAATTGTTTAATCAAAAGTTTGATGTGAAAAATGATCCAATTGAAGTAGTAATAGATTTTGCTGAGTCAAGAATAGTTGACCAATCTGCTATAGAGGCTATAAATAAATTAGCTGAGCGCTACTTAAATAATGGTAAAGTTATTCATCTTCGTCATCTATCAAATGATTGTGTAAAACTGATAAAAAAAGCAGAGAAAATTTGCGATGTTAATGTATTAGAAGATCCAAATTATTTTGTTGCTATAGATAACTATCGACAAGCCCTTAAAAAATTATAAAAAAACTAAAGATTTACCTGCACCTCTTTTTATAAAAAATGCATTTTTTTTATTTAATCGAACAACTTTTTTAAATAAAGGGTTTGATTTTATCTATCAGAGTATCAATCATTAAATAGGATGGAAACAAAAAACGGAAGAGAATCTTTCGATAATCTTCCGTTATGTACCCGGGACGGGACTTGAACCCGTACGAACATTACTGCTCATTGGATTTTAAGTCCAACGTGTCTACCAATTCCACCACCCGGGCAAGACATATATTTATTAAAAAGAACTATTGAGCGAGTGATGGGGTTCAAACCCACGACCCTCACCTTGGCAAGGTGATGCTCTATCACTGAGCTACACTCGCAATAAGTCGGCAAATTTAATGAAATAATCAATATGTCAAAGAAAATTACTTGTTTCCTGTAAGCTTTTTTATTTCATTTAATTTCATGAGTGCATCTATAGGAGTTAATGAATTAATATCTAAGCCAATTAATATATCTCTTATTTTTTTCATAACAGGATCTTCAACATCAAAAAAACTTAGCTGAAGCTTATCGCTAGTATCTAAAGGGACAGTAACTTTATTTCCCCTTAAAGATTCTAGTTTTTTCAATAGTCCCTTAGCATTCAGAACTATATCTTTAGGCATTCCAGCCATTTTTGCAACATGAATACCAAAACTATGATTGCTCCCTCCCTTCTTTAGTTTTCTAAGAAAAATAATATCTTTTTCTGTTTCTTTAATAGAGACATTATAATTAACTATCCTCGCGAATTTTTTAGTCATATCATTCAACTCATGATAATGAGTAGCGAAAAGAGTCTTTGCCTTAGTTTTATGTTCATGTATATATTCTGAAATAGCCCAAGCGATTGACACTCCATCATAGGTGCTAGTTCCTCGCCCAATCTCATCTAAAATTATCAAACTATTTTCACTTAAGTTATTAAGAATACTCGCTGTTTCATTCATTTCAACCATAAATGTAGATTCTCCCATTGAAATATTATCAGATGCACCAACGCGAGTAAAAATCTTATCACAAATACCAATATCTGCAGATTTTGCGGAAACATAACATCCCATTTGAGCCATTAAAACAATTAGTGCTGTTTGTCTAAGTAAAGCAGATTTACCAGACATATTTGGTCCAGTAATCATCATGATCTGCTGCGACTCTCTGTTTAATGAAATATTATTTGGCACATATTTATTTTGATCTTCAAGCTGTTGTTCAATAACTGGATGCCTTCCTTCATTAATAATTAGTTCAGAATTAGATTTCATTATAGGCTTACAATAATTATACCTATTAGCAATTAAAGAGAATGATAGTAAACAATCTAAGGATGCAATAATATTTGCATTATTTTTTAATTGAACTAATTGATGAGAAATAGTTTTAACAATCTCAGAATACAAATTTTGTTCTAGTACTGAAATTTTCTCATCAGCTGATAAAATTTTCACTTCATATTCTTTTAACTCCTCTGTAATGTAACGTTCTGCATTAACAAGAGTTTGTTTTCTTATCCAGCTTTCAGGAACTTTGTCTTTGTGTAAATTACGTACTTCAAGATAGTATCCAAAAACATTATTATATGATATTTTAAGTGAAGAGATATCTGTTTTATTAATTTCTCTCTCAAGCATATTATTTAAAAACTCTTTAACAGATTTTTTAATTTCTCTAAGCTCGTCTAGCTCTTCACATACACCACTATTAATAACATTCCCTTTATACAATAATACTGGCGGATTAGGGTGTAAATTTCTACTTATATATTCCCTTAAATCACTACAGTTATCTATTTTTCCCACCAAAGTATTAAGAGGTTTTACATTTGTTTTTTTACAAATATCTTTAATTGGATCAAGAGCAAAAAGTGCGTCTTTGAGCTTTTCAATTTCTTTAGGATTAATTCTAAGGGTAGAAACCTTAGAAATTAATCTTTCTAAATCACCAATATTTTTAATATTCTCAGACAAAATATTAGAGAGATTATTATCATCTTTTATTACCTCTACAACATCCAGCCTCTGCTGTATTTTATCCAAACTTTTTAAAGGGAGAGACAACCATCTAGAAAGCATTCTAGCTCCCATTGGTGTTTGTGTTGAATTAATTATATCAAAAAAAGTTTTTGCCCCATAATGAGGTGAATAAAAAAGCTCAAGATTATTCATAGTAAATTTATCCATCCACAGATACTTATCTTCATCAATCCGATTAATGGAAAGAATATGTGATAGTTTTGAATGTTTAGTTTCTGCAAGATAATATAGTATTGCCCCTGCTGCAATAATGCCCTCGTTAAGACCATCAACGCCAAATCCTTTTAGTGAATTTGTAGTAAATTTATTCATTAACTTTTCTTTAGCAAAATCAATATTATACACCCATTCATCGATTGAAAAAGAAAAAGTTTCTTGATTGAATTCAGAGAAAAATCTTTCTTTTTCATCTTTAGGATAAATTATTTCAGCAGGTCTAAAGGCCGATATTAATTTATTTATATAGTCATAATTTCCTTCAGAAAGCAAAAACTCTCCTGTTGAAATATCTAAAAATGAGACTCCTATTTTTTTGCCATTAAAAAAGATGGAGGCAAGGAAATTATTTTTATTAGCATCAATTGTAAGATTATTATACGACACGCCAGGAGTGACTAATTCTGTTACTCCTCTTTTTACAATTTGCTTAGTTAATTTTGGATCTTCTAATTGATCACAAATAGCAACCCTATGTCCCGCTCTAACTAGCTTAGGAAGATAATTATCCAAAGAGTGATGGGGAAATCCTGCTAACTCTATTCTTGAGGAACCGTTTGCTCTTGAAGTTAAAATAATATTTAAGATACTAGATGCCTTTACAGCATCTTGCCCAAAAGTTTCATAAAAGTCTCCAACTCTAAACAACAATAACGCATCAGGGTATTTAGCCTTAATAGCATTATACTGCTTCATCAAAGGAGTAACTTTTTTAATAGTATCTTTTTTTAAACTCAAAAATTTATTATTTAATTTAGCAACAAATATAATAGATGAAAAAGTTAAAAAACAACGAATTACAAAGAATCACAGTTGAACAATTCAAAAAAAAAAATAAAACAGAGATAGTAATTGTTTTAGATAATGTGAGAAGTGCTCAAAACGTTGGATCAATCTTCAGAACATCTGATGCGTTTTTAGTTAAGAAAATTATATTATGTGGTATTACTAGCACACCTCCTAGTAATGAAATTAGAAAATCTGCTTTAGGATCAACAGATTCAGTAGAATGGGAATATCTAAAGGATACAAAAAAAGCTATAGAAAATTTAAAAAAAGAAGGGTTTTATATAGTTGGTATTGAGCAGGTTAAAGGAGCAACTTATTTAGAAAATTTTAATTACTCAAAGCCAATAGCCATTATTTTTGGACATGAAATTCACGGAGTATCTCAAGAAATTATTGACCTTTGTGATGAGAGCGTTGAAATACCTCAATTTGGGACTAAACATTCATTAAATATTTCTGTAAGTGCTGGAATAGTAATTTGGAAATTATTTGATAATCACAGAATAAATGATTTAAAAAAATAAAAAAACTACTCAACTATAATTAATTTAAATTAAGTTCGTTTTTATAAGAGTAGAATTTCTATTTTTGTATTAAATAGTATAATAATCAAATTAATTAAAATGAGTATTTCAAAATTTTTCAGTTTAGTAACTTTAGTAGTATTTCTTTCCTCTTGTGGGCTATCAACAATGTCAACAAAATATGAAGCTGTAAATATAAATGTAACTCCAAGCCCTCTTCAAGTTCATGCTGGAAAAATATCTCTAACTCTTGACGCAAATTTTCCAGAAAAATATTTTGCTAAAACAGCAACAGTTGATTTCACTCCGGTACTAATTTTTGATGGCGGCGAAAAATCATTTAAAACTATAACTGTTCAAGGAGAAACTGCTTTAGGTGGAGAGGCTACCATATTTTATGCAAATGGAGGAAGTTTTTCATATCAAGATAAAGTCAATTATAATCCTCAAATGCTTAATTCAGTTCTTGAATTAAGAGCAGTAGCAAAGAGTAAAGAAAAAGAATTAGTTTTTACTCCTAAAAAAATTGCTGTTGGAGTACTAGCTACATCAACTAGAGTTCAAAATAGCGAAATTATTTTAAATGCTGATAGTGACTATGAATATGAAACTATTTTAGAAGAGACTGCAACAATTTATTTTCTAGTTAACCAAAGTAACATTAGAGCTACAGAAAAAAGCACAGATGAAATTAATAATCTTGAAGCATTCGCAAAGTTAGGCAATGTAACGCATTCAATTG